>ENA-OQAB01000299-OQAB01000299.1-human-gut-metagenome-genome-assembly--contig:-NODE-299-length-28621-cov-4.052608_pt1 | contig 28621 bp, 27 predicted proteins | sample MGYA00242490_ERZ504517 | MGnify/ENA primary metagenome ERZ504517 (study PRJEB26092, sample SAMD00036298) | human gut metagenome | host: Homo sapiens | study: EMG produced TPA metagenomics assembly of...
ATCGGGAGCCATGTCTTTCAGCAGTTCGACCGTCGCTTCGGTGTCATCTTAATGGTGACACCGCTTCTTCAGCGCGGACGATGTAGCTCGCGGATAGACCGAGGTAAGATCCCCTTTATCAGCCGGGAAAGCGGCTAAGCGGAGTTGCCGCCCAGTTCATCGCCTCGTTCGAGAAGGGTGACCTGATGGCCGCGCTGTGCGCAGATGCGGGCAGCATAGAGACCGCCGGGCCGCCGCCGACGACGACGACTTTTTTGCGCTTGTCGGCCGGCACGATTTCTGCTTCACGACCGCATTCAGGGTTCAAGGCGCAGGTAATCGGTTCGCCGCGGAACATATAAGGTACACAGCCGAGAAGACAGCCGATGCACGGCGTCATGCTGTCGAGGTTACCGTTTTTAGCCTTGTTCGGCATTTCCGGATCAGCCAGACTCTGACGGCCAAAGGCGACGAGGTCGATACGGCCTTCGCGGACCAAGAGTTCAGCATACTGCGGTTCCGTATAACGGCCGACGGTAATGATAGGAACGTCGACGGCCCGTTTGATTTCTTCGACCAAGGGAGCGCTGAAACCGCCGTGAACGGCACCGGGAGCCCACATGAATTCGTCATGGACGTGGACGGCACGGCTGACATGGAGGGCGTTGACGCCGCATTCTTCGACAAGGTATGCCGCAACGGCTGCTGCGTCCTGAATCGTCTGACCGCCTTCGATGTCGTCGCTGGCGTTAATACGGCAGAGGATCGGCATCTTGCCGCCCGTCTTTTTACGAATGTTTTCAATGATCAATCGCGGCAGGCGCATGCGGTTTTCAAAGCAACCGCCGAATTCGTCGAGACGATTGTTGGTACGGGACGAAATGAAGGTGCTGACCAAGTAGCCGTGGGCACAGTGGACTTCAACCATATCGATGCCGGCACGCTGAGCGCGGGCAGCCGCATCGCCATAGCATTCGACCAACTTATAGATTTCTTCACGAGAAATAGCGACCGGTACTTCGCGGCCCGACGAGGGAGCAATGGCACTGGCTGCTTTTAAGGGGAAGCCCGTAAGCGCCGAGTTGCCTTCCGGACCGGCATGCTGAAGCTGGATAGAAGCAATAGCGCCGTTTTCATGGATCGCATCAGCGACTTTGCGGAAGCTGTCGACTGTATCATCGGAAAAGAGGCACGGTTTGCGCGGGCCGCCTTTCGCTTCACTGTAAACGACGGTAGATTCAATCGTAATCAGACCGAAACCGCCTTTGGCACGAGCTGCGTAGTAAGCAGCCGAGCGATCGCTCAATGTACCGTCCGTATTGGCAAAGTTATTGCCCATGGGCGGGACGACGAAGCGGTTCGGAACGGTAACAGAACCAATCTGAATCGGTTGGAACATAGCGTTGAATTTCATATCGATAATCTCCTTGAGTATGAATAAACTTAAGCGAAGAATTTTTCAAAAACTTCTTCATGAGGCATATCCTTGCCGGTGAAGAGTTTAAAGGCAGCTACGCCCTGCCAGAGGAGCATGCCGATGCCGCCGACAGCCGCTTTGCAGCCGGCTTCTTTAGCATCCAAGATCATCTGCGTATCTTTCGGATTATAAACCGTATCGGCAACGACTAAGTCGGAGCGAAGGTATTCTTTCTTGATCAGGCTCTGGCCATCGAGGGGTGCCATACCGACTTTCGTAGCATTGACCAAGATATCCGTTTTGGCAATGGCGGCTTTCAAGGCTTCTTCATCCGCTAAATCGGTGACCGAAACCTTGCAGGAAAGGTCCGCTGCCGTAATCTTTTCGACCGTCTTTTCGGCATTGGCAAAAAATTCGTCTTTACGGTTGAAAATGGCAACTTCAGCTGCGCCATCGAGGGCAGCCTGGCAGGCAATGGCCGTAGCGGCACCGCCGGCACCGAGGAGGACGATTTTCTTGCCTTTGATGTCGACTCCATTTTCGTGGAGGTTATGGACGAAGCCGACGCCGTCCGTGTTGTTGCCGATCAACTTGCCGTCCTTAACGACGACGGTATTGCAGGCACCGATCAATTCAGCAGCCGGAGACAGTTCATCGAGGTACTGAGCAATGGCCGTCTTGCAAGGCATGGTGACGTTAAAACCGCCGATGTTCAAGGTACGAACAGCCTGAACGACGTCCGGCAGCTGATCGATTTGTACATCGAAAGCCAAATAGGCCGCATTGATGCCGAGGCGGGCGAACGTATAATTGTACATGACCGGGGATCCGGAATGACCGACCGGTGAACCGAATAAACCGAATAATTGTGTATGTCCATCAATTCTTGCTTCCATGTTTAAAACTCCCTTCTCTTACTATATCACAGCCGATTAGCCGCAGATTTCAGGCCAAACCTGTTCTAATACTTTCTTTGTGCCTTCAAAGTTTTCTTTTGCTGCTTCCTTAACGCCTTTAGCAACGATGACGTCGCTGATGACTTCGACGCCGCAGACCTTCGGTTCAATGCCTTTGTCGCGGATCATCTTGACGAAGCCTGCCGTATCGCCGTAGCCCGTACCGGGAATCATGCGGTCATGCATCGATTCGTCACGGAGAATAGTCGGTGCATAAGGATGCTGCTGAACGTCGTTGATCTGGATGGAGATAATTTTATCTGCCGGAATATCGGCCAGGTACGACGGATCATAAGACTGGTTAGCGCGGATCCAGTGCCAGCTGTCAAGGATGAGTTTGGCATTGTCGCAGCCGCTGCCTTTGACGACAGCCCAGCCCGTTTTGACGTCGGGGATACCGGAGTACGGCATGGGTTCAACGCCGATGATGTATTTGCCGGCACGGTGGCACAATTCTTTCAATTTCTGAGCCGTATGTTCAACGGAGTATTTTTCCATCAAACCGATATTGATGTGCTGGACGTTGAAGAGGTCGCACATATGGAAGCAGATTTGTTCTTTATACTTCTGTTCATACGAGCGGTGGTCTTCAGCCCACATGGTGATGTATTCGACTTCCGTAACCTTCATGTCGTATTTGTCGAGAATGGCCAGGATGTCTTCGTCATGAAGGCCTTCAGCTAAGGCATCGACATAGGTTTCAGCACGGAGGCCAATGCCTTCAAAGCCGGCTTCTTTCGCAGCGCTGACGCGTTCTTCAAAGGTACACTGATCGCCAAGGGTCCAGGAACTTATTGTAATCGGGGATTTTTTAGACATAATAGATACACTCCTTAATATAATATAAATAATGTGTTATATATTCTCATCGCTGCCTACGCAGTAAAAAGCTATTTATAGAGCAAGTCCTTAATTTCATCGACAGGCATCGTGCCGCCGGTATAGAGTCGATATGCTTCAGCGCCTTGGAAGAGCAGCATGCCAAGGCCTTCAAAGGTGCGGCAGCCTGCGGCTTTAGCCAGTTTCAGGAGTTTCGTTTCAGCCGGCGCATAGACGACGTCAGTGACAATCAAATCAGGACGCAGTACGTCGAGGCCGTCGATGATGCTCTGATCTTCATAGGGAGCCATTCCCAAGCGAGTAGCATTCGAAAGGATATCGCTGTCGGCAATTTCACGCTTGAGCAGGTCTTTATCCCCCAAATCATCCAAGGTGATCTTAACGCCGGGCACGCACTGACAGATAGCCTTTACATTGGCTTCGGCCCGAGACCAGAAACTATCCTTCAAGTTAAATACGGATATCTCCCGTACCCCTTCTAAGGCACATTGGATCATGATGGCTGAGGCAACGCCGCCGGCACCGACTAAGGTGATCTTCTTCCCTTTTACCGACACACCACCGGTTTTAAGATTGAGCGTATAGCCTGCGCCGTCCGTAATGTGGCCGGTGAGGACACCGTCGTCGTTGACGATGGTATTGACGGAACCGACTGCCTTGGCTGCCGGCGATACCTTATCGAGAAAGGGAATGACGGCATTTTTTAAAGGCATGGTCACATTAGCACCGCGAAAGTTCAACGTTTTCAGAGAATGAAGGGCTTTTTCGACATTGTCTGCATTGACATCGAAAGCAAAATACGCAAAGTCCTGATTGAATTTCTGAAAACAGTAATTATACATCTGTGGAGACTTAGAATGATCGACCGGGGTCCCGATGAGACCGAGCAGCCGGGTATGTCCTGAAATATGCACGAATAAACGCTTCCTTTTCATAAGTAAGTGTAAAAATCAAAGATGCGGCAGGCTCCGTTGTTTTTCTTCGACGCCTGTCCTTCGATGGGTCTATGGTACCGCATTGTGAATCATTTAACAAATCAATAATTTTCATGTTTTCATAGACTAAAACTATCGGTGATGATAAAATGGTCTTATATGTAACTAAATGTAATAGCTGTGGCGACGACAGTTCGCCAGGAGGACGACAATGAATCTTTCCCATCTCAGATATTTCGTCAAATTAGCCCAGATAAAACACTATACCAAAACCGCCGAATTGCTCTGTATTACCCAGCCCAGTCTGAGTCACGCCATTTCCCAACTTGAAAAAGAACTCGGTGTCCCTCTCTTCGAAAAGGGGCCTCACGGTACGGACTTGACCGGCTTTGGCAAGCAGTTTTTCGCCAGCGTCAATTCATCACTCAATATTCTCGACAACGGTATCGAAACGATAAAAAGCGGCTCCCGCGGCAACGGAATCATCCGTATCGGCTGTCTGCGGACACTGGGGATCCGCGAGGTCCCGGAACTGGCTGCCGCCTTTAAAGCGTCCCGCCCGGATAAGGATATCCGTTTTACCTTCCACATCGGCCTGTCCAACCGCCTCATCCAATCATTAGCAGAAGGCACCTTCGACGTCGTCTTTGCGTCACGCCCCCAGACCATGTCTCAATTTGAAGCGACGGCCATTGCCAAACAGGAGCTGGTTCTGATTGTCCCCAATGACCATCCCCTGGCTCAAAACTATGTCGTCGACCTCAGAGACACCTTAGATTATCCCTACGTCTTCTTCGATAAGACGTCGGGCCTGCGTCCCATCGTAGCCCATATGTTTGCAGAAATCAACGAAACTCCCAAAATAGCCTATGAAGTATCGGAAGATCAGGTCGTTGCCGGACTTGTCGCACAGAACTTCGGCATCGCTGTCGTCCCCTTCATGGATATGCTCTTACAGCTAGACGTCAAGATCCTGCCCATTTCCCATCCTTCATACGAACGAAAATTTTATATGATTTCCAATAAGAACCAATATGCCCCGCCGGTCGTCCAAGATTTCAAAAAATTTGTTTTAGATAAAGTTCGTAATACCTAATATTTTTTCAGATATATGCCCAAACAGCAGTCCGGATACCAAAATTTTATCTATGGCATTATGCATATTTTCAATGAAAAACCAGAGGAATCGATATCGCCCGCCTGTCCCCGGATTTACCGAATTAAGAATGTGAAAATTTCACATAGATAAACAGATATCCCCTTAGGGAAGAATCCTTCCCTAAGGGGATATCTGTTTCGGGAGTTATTCAATCGTTTCAACAAGGGTTTCAAAGGAATCTAATACTTCCTCGATGGTTTTATCATTGAGGACTCGGTAATCGGCGGCATTGCGATAGAGGCCAATGCGTTCGTCATAGAGGTCGTATACTTTCTGTTTTCCGTCCTTTAAGAGAGGCCGCGTCGAGACGTCAACATCGCTGACGATGTCATCGGGTGAGCGGTCGAGGAAGAAGACGATGCCCGTCTGTTTGAAGATTTCGATGTTTTCCGAGCGCTTAATGACCCCGCCGCCGCAGGCGACGACCGTCCCTTCTTTAGCCGCGAGCGTCTTGCTGGCCCGTACTTCGGCATCGCGGAAGCAATCTTCACTGACGGCAAAGAGTTCGGGAATCGTCTTTCCTTCTTGGGCTACGATGACGTCATCGGCATCGAAAAAGTCCCGTCCCAGACGCTGTGCCAAAGCTCGTCCGAAAGTCGTCTTACCGCTGCCGGGCATACCGATGATGATGATGTTCTGTTTATTTTTCATAATAATGTTCCATCTCCTTTGCAATCTGTTCAATAACGGTCGAGGCAATTTCCTGATCCATCCAAATTTCTTCAGAGCCTATGGCCTGGGCCACGAGCATGTACATGCCGTTTTAAGGTCTTGGCCCCATGGCGCTTTGCAGCCTGCAAAATGCAGGTATCTTTCGGGTTGTACACAATATCGACGACAGCCGGGAACCTGGCCACAGCCGCTTCCGATATGGGACAACCGTCGATATTGGGAAACATGCCGACAGGTGTGCAGTTTACCAGGATATCGCCGCGGCAAGACCTTTCAAAGGTATGATAATCGATAGTTTCGACGCCGATGCGTTTCGTAAAGGCTTCAAAGTCCGTCTTGAATGAGGTCTCCGCGATACGACGACGATGGATTTTGCCCCATAATCAAAGAGGTATTGGATGATAGCCCGAGCCCCGCCGCCGGAACCGAGGACGACGCAGTCCTTATCCTTCACAGAGATGCCGGCATGAGCCAAAGAGCGGCCGAATCCGCAGTAATCTGTATTGTATCCGAAGGTGCCGTGATCGGTAAAGTGGATCGTATTGACAGCTCCGATAATCCTGGCTTCCCGAGAGATATCCGTCAAATAGGGCATAACGTCTAATTTATAAGGAATGGTAACGTTGGCCCCGGTATAGCCTTCATGGCGAAGGCGCCGGAGTTCATTGGGAATGTCGTTGCGGTCCATTTCTAAGACGCCGTAGCGAGATTTATCCTGAACTTGTAAGATGCGAAACAGTTTGTCGTGGATTGCCGGAGAAGCCGTATGGCCCAGTTTAGCTCCGATGACGCTAACTTCATCTATATCCCTCCTCGGTCGGATACGTAGTTGCCTAGAATTTTAAAGTAGTTGCAGTGTTCTGCCAGATTATGCAGTACCCGGGCCGTTGCCGGATCGCTGAGATTCCCCATGACATCGATGTGGAAAAAGTATTCAAAAGGCCGCCCTTTAAGGGGCCGTGACTCCAAGTGAGTCATATTCATACCGTTGTAGAAAAAGTAGCCCAAGACGTGATACAAGGCGCCGGGGCGATGCTGCGTCGTCAGGACCAAGGTGATTTTATCTGCCTCTGACACTTCTTCCCGGTCCGCCGTAATGATGAAAAAACGAGTATAGTTCTGTGTATTGTCGTTGATTGATTCTGCCAGTACGTCCAATTCGTACAGCTTGGCTGCTGTCTTATTGGCAATGGCCCCGATGTGGGAATTTTTCATATCCCGGACCTTTTCGGCGCTCTCCGATGTGCTGAAATAAGGGTGGAGCTGCCACTTTGTGTGATGTTTCAGATAGTCTCGGCACTGATTCAGGCCTTGAACATGGGAATAGACTTCACGAATGTCGTCAATCGTTGTCCCCAGCAGACCGAGCAGGCAATGGTCTATCTTGACGTATTTTTCTCCGACGATGCAGCAGTCATAGCGATGGATGAAGTCATAGACATCGGTGATTCCGCCGGTCGATGAGTTTTCAATCGGCAAGACGCCGTATCGGACCTTCCGGGAAGCGACGGCTTGGATGACGTCTTCAAAATGAGGAAAATACGCCGCCGCAAAATCCCGATCGCCGAAATAGAGCCCCATGGCTTCATCCGTATAGGAACCGGGCCGGCCGAAACAGGCGATGCGCAGTTCTTTCTCTCCAGGTTCCTCCATTACAGACACCGCCCTTTCGTCGACAGCCAAACGTCGAGGATGGCCCAGGCAGCTGCCGCTTCAATGACGGGCACGGCCCGTTGGACGATACACGGATCGTGCCGCCCTTTGATGACCAGTTGGCAGTTTTCCTGCGTATCCGTATCAATCGTGTCCTGATTCTGACTGATGGACGACGTCGGCTTGACGGCCAGGCGGAATACGAGGGGCATGCCGTTGGTAATGCCGCCGTTGATGCCGCCGTTGTGATTGGTCTTGGTCTTCACCACACCTTCTTGGTCGTAATAGAAAGCATCGTTGGCCTGAGATCCCCGAAGGCCGGTTAAAGAAAAGCCGTCGCCGAATTCGATGCCCTTTACGGCAGGCACGGAGAACATCATATGGCTGAGACAGCTTTCAACGGAGTCGAAAAAGGGATCGCCAAGGCCTGCCGGAAGGCCCGTAACCATACATTCGATGACGCCGCCGACGGAGTCGAGGTCATTTTTAGCGGCTACGATTCGTTCTTCCATCTTCACCGCCTTTTCCTTATCGAGGACGGGCAGGGTTTCCGCTTTTAAGGCCTGCAAAGTTTCTGTCGATTCACCGAGGGGCGAAAAGCTCGCATCCGTGACGTCAGCCACGCGCAGGATATGGGATCCGATGACGACACCTTTACTGACCAACATCTGGGAAGCGACGGCACCGGCAAAGACCAACGGCGCCGTCAGCCGGCCGGAAAAATGGCCGCCGCCGCGGTAGTCGTTGAAGCCGCCATAGCGAATCTTACCGGAGTAATCGGCATGGCCGGGCCGCATGATATGGCGCAGCTGATCGTAATCCCGCGAATGCTGATCGCCGTTGCGGATCATGGCACATAAAGGCGTCCCCGTCGTATGGCCGTTAAAAAATCCGCTTTGGATTTCAAAGGCATCTTTTTCCGACCGCGTCGTCGACAGCTTATTCTTTCCCGGTGCCCGCCTGGCCATTTCCTGCCTGACAGCCTCCCAGTCGATAGCCATTCCGGCCGGAAGGCCGTCCAGTACGGCGCCGATGGAAGCGCCGTGAGATTCCCCGAAAATCGTAAGGCCGATGGTCTGTCCAAAGGTATTCATCTTATCCTTCCTCCTTTTCAATGATACCGCCTAAGGTCTCGAAATCCTGCCAGAAGTCGGGATAGGATTTACGGACGCAGTCAGCACCTTCAATCCGAAGGGGCCGGCTGCAGCGCTGCGAGGCGACGGCCAGGGCCATGGCGATGCGGTGATCATTCCAACCACTGACTGTACCGCCCGTAAAGCCGTCGACGCCGTGAATAATGAGTCCTTCTGCTTCTTCTTCGACATCGCCGCCGATTTTGTTGAGCTCCGTCGCCATGGCGTGCAGGCGGTCGCATTCTTTAAGACGTACCCGGCCGGCGTGGATGATGCGGGTAATCCCTTTGGCACAAGAGGCCAATACAGTCAGGACCGGCACCAGATCCGGGCAGTCCTTCACGTCTATGACTCGACCGACAAGGTCCGACGGGCAGGCCGTCAATTCCGTCTTGCCTTCAATTTGGCCGCCCATGTCGCGGATGAGGGATACGATGACTTCGTCGCCCTGAGAAGAGTTCTGACGAAGGCCGGTGCAGCAGACGGCCCGTCCCAAGGTCCCGGCAGAGAGCCAAAAGGCAGCCTGGGAGTAGTCCCCCTCAACGGTATACGTACCCGGCTGATAAGACTGATTGCCGGCAATGCGGTAAGAACCGTCCCATTCTTTATCGATGACGACGCCATGCTGGCGCAGGCAGTCGATGGTCATGTCGACATAACTTGCCGATTCAAGGGGCGTCGTACTGCGAAGATGCGAATCACCGTCGAGAAGGGGCAGTGTCATGAGCAGCCCCGTAAAGAACTGAGAGCTCACATCCCCTCGCAGCGCGTAGGTGCCGGCCATAAGACGGCCTTCTACCGTCAGAGGCAGGGCGCCGTCTGTCGTATCGTAGGCGATATGCTTTTCGTCAAAGAGATTGTAATACGGCGTCAGAGGTCTTTGGGCCAAGCGGCCTTTTCCGGAAAAGGTACAGCGATTGCCGCTTAACACAGCGACGGGAACGAGGAATCGCAAGGTCGACCCCGATTCGTTGGCATCGACGGCCAAGGTTCCGGACCGTTTCTGTAAACCTCCCTGCACACGGTAAGCCGATCTTCCGGGATGAGCCGAAGCAGCCGGCGTAATATCGGCGCCTAAGGCATTCAGGATGTGGCAAGTCGCCTCGATATCCTGAGATAAGGAAATATTGTCAACGAGACTCTCGCCGTCTGCCAGGGCTTGCGCAAATGAGGTCGCGGTGACCGATGCTCTTCGAAGACGGGGCTTCTACCGTCCCTTGCAGGGGCCTGTGGTTTAATGGTTACATTCATGGAGCGACCTTCTTTCGGATGTATTTCGGCAATTCCTCTGCATCGAGGGGCAGCAGTCGTCCCTTGCCGATTTCTTTTAAAATAATGAGCGTCATGTGATTGCCCCTCATCTTCTTATCATTACTGATATAGGGAATGAGGTCTTCTGCCGAGGCATCGACGTCGATAGGCAGGCCGTAGCGGTTGAGAAGTGCTCGAAGCCGCGCCGTCGTGCCTTCTTTCGTAAGGCCCATCGCTTCCGTGACGCCGGTCAGCATCGACATGCCGGCGGCGACACCTTCGCCGTGTGTATAACAGCCAAAGCCGTAGCAGCCTTCGATGGCATGGCCGATGGTGTGGCCGAAGTTTAAAATCATGCGTTCCCCCATGTCGAGGACGTCTCGTTCGACGAGGTCGGCTTTACTCTTACAGCAGCGTTCGATGATTTCTTCCCAATGATCAAAAATAGCTTCATCGTCGAGGTTTTCTAACAGTTCAAAAAGCTCCAAATCGCGAATACAGCCATATTTAATGACTTCCCCCATGCCGTCGTGGATAAATCGTTTTGGCAGGGTCTGCAGCAATGTCGGGTCGATGAGAACGCCTTTGGGCTGATAAAAATTACCGGCCTGGTTCTTGCCGCTCGGCAAATCGATGCCGACTTTTCCGCCGACGCTGCTGTCGACCTGGGAAATGATAGTTGTTGGAATTTGAATAAAGGGGATGCCCCGCAAGAAGGTCGCGGCTGCAAAACCGCCCAAGTCACCGACGACGCCGCCGCCAAAGGCGATGACATAGTCGCTGCGGGTAATTCCCGAATCGGACAGGGACTGGTATAAGGCGAGAAGGGATTCTGCACATTTATGTTCTTCTCCGGCCGGGAAGACCAGTCGATGAACCCGAAATCCTGCCGACTTTAGAGAATCCTCCAACCGCGGTCCATAGAGGGCATCGACATGGGAGTCGGTAATGACGGCTAAGGTCTGCGACTTGGTCAGGCTGCGAATATAGTCACCGGCCCGGTCAAGCAGTCCATTTTCAATATGGATATCATACGAATCTTTACCTAATTCAACGTGAATGTGTTTCATAAACTAAGTCCCTTCTCCGCGCGGCGGCTTGCTGTAAAAATCGGGTCATCCCTTCGGCATCTTCATCAGAGAGCATGACTGCAAAATCATGTAAGGCCTTACGGAAGCAATCGATTTCATGTACGAGATTCTCTTTATTGGCTAAGAACAGGCTGGTCCACAAAGCGGCATTGATGTCGGCTACGCGGGTACCGTCTCGAAAACTGCCGGCCACAAAGTATTTGGTCATCGTATCCATCGATTCGCTATTGACCAGAGCCGTCGCCAAGACATGGGGCAGGCAGCTGGTATAAGCAATGAAGCGATCGTGCTTTTCCGGCGATACGCGAACGACATGGGCACAGCCCAGAGCCATGGCCATACTGGTAACGGCCAGGATGTGATTTTCCTTATTTTCCGGCATCGGTACGAGGATATAGTTCGCATTGTTAAAAATGTCGGCACTGGCCATGGCATAGCCCTTCCCTTCCCGGCCAGCCATGGGATGACCGGGGATGAAGTCGACGCCATCCGGGAGAAGCGCCTTAATCGCTTCGGCCGTACCACCCTTGATGCCGGCCACGTCAGTTACGATGGTCCCGGGAGAAAAAAAGGCTTGATGTTCTGCCAAAAATCGAATCATGACCGCCGACGCCGTGCAGAAAATAATCATCCCGGCGCGTTTCAAAGCGACGCTGCCCGTCGTATATATCTCATCGACCATCCCTTCCTGCTTGGCCTGTCGAAGAGCCTTTTCATCGGGATCGACGGCGATGATATGCTTTACGCCGATGCGCCGCAGGCCGCGGGCGAAAGAACCGCCCATGAGCCCTAAGCCGATGATAGCTACCGTCTCGTTCGTATTAAAACCACTAGCTTCCGTATCCATTACACACCCAGCTTTCCTTATAATTCTCGTCCGACAATGGGCGCTAATTTACGAAGTGAATCCATGAGCTCCGTAAACATGGCCGGTGTAATCGACTGGGCACCGTCGCACAACGCCTTATCGGGATTATTATGTACTTCAATCATCAGCCCATCGGCACCGGCAGCCACGGCAGCTCTGGCTAAATCAGCAACCATCCAGCGTTTTCCCGTCGCATGACTGGGATCGACGACAATGGGCAAATGGCTTTGCCTTTTAACGGCAAGGACAGCGCTTAAATCGAGGGTATTACGGGTGTATGTCTCAAACGTCCGAATGCCCCGTTCACAGAGGATGACGTTGCGGTTGCCTTCAGCCATGATGTATTCCGCCGACATGAGCCATTCTTCGATGGTCGCGCAGAGGCCTCTTTTTAATAAGACAGGCTTTCTCGTCTTGCCCACTTCTCGCAGGAGGTCGAAATTTTGCATGTTGCGAGCCCCGATTTGGATGATATCGACGCCGTCTTCGAGAAAGACCGGCAACTTATCGGCCGACATGATTTCCGTGATGACCGGAAGTTTTGCCTTGCGGCCAGCCTCACGCAGCATATCGAGCCCCTTATTTCCGAGTCCTTGGAAGGAGTACGGCGACGTCCGCGGTTTAAAAGCTCCGCCGCGAAGAACAGCCGCCCCGGATTTTGCAACGTCACAGGCGACGCCTTCGATTTGCTCCGGTGTTTCAATGGAGCAGGGGCCGGCAATGACGGCTAATTTTTTACCGCCGATAGAAACACCGCTGCTGCCGACAGGAATGACCGAATCCTGAGGATGAAAGGCACGGCTGGCTCGTTTATAAGGGACTTCGACACGCATGACTTTATCAACAAATTCATAGCTTTGGACTTGTTCGACATCGACGACGCCCGTATTGCCCACAAGGCCCATGACGGTCTGGCGGGTACCTTTACTGACGTCAATCTGCAGCCCTTTTGCTTTGAGGCTGTCAATCAATGGTTTTACTTCTTCTTTTGTCGCATTTGCTTTCAACACAATAATCATTGTCGTGTCTCCTCCCTTTCAAATAAAAAAAAGCAGGCTCCCATGAGCCTGCTTCAAAAAGCCTTTATTTCTCGCCTGTCCCTCGTGCCTTTCTTATCCGGCTAAAGCCGGCTTCAAGGGAACAGATAGAAGTCTCCTCATGTCTACATCGGTCGTATTGAATTCGTCGCACCAAAAAATAGCCAGCGCTAAAATACAGGTAGCCCCAGCCAAAATAAGTAAAGACGTATTCAATTGCCTGACGTAAGCATGGCATGTTCATAATGATCTCCTCATTTAAAAATTCGTTGTCGTCATTGTATACCTCAACGAGATAGTTGTCAAGGCTAAAAAAACAAGGATTCTCTGTATAGATATGAGAATCCTTGTAGATAATCGTTTAACCAGTCGATATTTTACATACTTTATACACATACTTCGTATGCTTTTACCAAGATGGCGGAATAGACGTCGTGACGACACGGAAGGCGTAGCCCCTATCTTTCAGGAGCTTTATGATTCCCGGCAGTGCATCGACCGTCGCACCGTGCCCCGAGGCATCATGCATGAGGATAACCAGATGGCGGTGAAGGTACGGCCGCAGTTCGAGCTGCTGTTTAATATTCTCAACGGCCTTTCCGGCAGACTTCCCGGTACCGTCGGCATCGCCGGTCAAGGCATTCCAACCCACTTCGACATACCCGAGTTCTTCAATAGCCGGCCAAAAAGCATCGGTAAAGTGCCCTTTCGTTCCGCCCGGTGCCCGGGAGATAATCGGCCGAACGCCGATGATATTATAAAATTGCCTCTTCGGTCTCCATCATTTCACCGATATACGCCTTAGGCGATTGGTATACTTTTTTTATAATCATGGGTATAGGAGTGAAGCCCCATGGCATTGCCGGATTGATAAATCTGCTTGACCACATCAGGGTAACGGACGACGTTCTGACCGGTCAAGAAAAAGGTGGCCTTTATATTTTCTTTTTTCAGGATTTCCAAGATCCGCGGCGTATTCTTATCATTCGGTCCGTCGTCGAAAGTCAGGTACACGACGTTGTCGCCGTAATAGTAATCCCGCACCCCGCCATACGTCGTCGGAAGGCCTTTTTCCTGACGCTGACGAGTCGTATATTTATCATAAATCGGTTTATCATTATCCACAGCAGGCAGAGAAAAATCGTCGCCGACGAAGGCCACATCGGGTTTTGAAGAAAAAACTTCCTTCACCGGTGGGACGTGGCTCTCTTCCGCCGCAGCAATGACTTCATCGCGGTCGACATTCAATAGAAAGCCCAAGGTTACCAGGGCAGCGCACAAAATACATCCAAAAAATAATCTTCCTGTTTGTTTCATTCGTACTACATCCGTTTCTTTCTTACATTATCATAATTAATATACTGCCGTATCGTGCAGGTTTCTCGATAGCCGTCAGCCAGGACACTGGCCGTAAGGTCGAAGTCTTCAAGATCGTCGAGGAGCGCTTCCGTCATACGGTGCTGAACAGAATTATAGCCCGTGCAGAAAAGGATGCGCGTGCAGCGCGTACCGCGGAACAAGCCGCGCGGATGCCGGATGAGCTTAGCCAACATGGCCGGCGTAATAACGGCGCCGCAAGGACGGCCCATGATAGCCGCCGCCGTTTCGACACCCTCTATCTTGTCACCGCTGATGACATTGCCCAACATTTGCAGGTTAAGGACACCGATGACCGTATCGCAGCTTTCCGGCAGGGGGATATCGTCAGCCAGGGGTGCCTTGAGCCATTTATCACGACCGGCATCTCCCTCGATGAGGATATACCAAGCCGGATGACGCTGTTTGATTTCATCGATGACCTTAGGATCAAGGCCGATATAGCAGTCCTGATCATCGAGACCGGCAAACCAGGCCGGCACGTGTCCGGCTGCGATTCGTTCGGCACAAAAAGCTTCACCCTTTTCGACATCTTTCGTGCAGATGACGTCAAACGGCTCGACATTGTCGACGCGCATGCTGTCCATGGGAACGATACTGCTGACCATCATAGGCAAATGGCCTCCGTGGCCATACGTGCCGAGACGCTCTAATACTGTCGTCTTTCCGCCGGCGCCTACAATGGCCGTAATTCCAGGCTGCAGCATACGCCGCCAACGATTATCTTTAAACATGAATGAACCCCCTTTTATACGCCTAATTTGCAATATGACGGCTGTATCCCTTCGAAGCCGCTTTAATAAGACTGCGAACCATTTCAATCGTCAAACTCCGCCGTTCAGCTTCCGAGCAGGTACCGAAATTCCCAAAATCCAGTTCTTCACTGGCTAAGTGGGCTACATTTTCCTTAACCGCCATGCCCTTTTCCGTCAATTCATCACTGGCCGACCGGGCAATGGCAGCTGCTCCGGGACGGCCGCCGACGACGATGCGCCATGAATCATCCCGAAGTGACGCTGCGCCAACCAAATAAGGTTCGTCCGACGGCAGCCGCCGATAGGCCTTATAAGCAGTATACACTTCTTCTCGGGCAATGGAAATACCCGTAACCAATTCGCCCATGGGAGGGCACTGCAGGTAATCTTCTAAACTCATGCGCCCCTTATCCTGGAGCAGCACGTCGACGTGCAGAGACAGGAGAATCGGCAGCAGCACGGAAAAAGCACCTTTCCCTGAAATAACACCGCCAAGAGTTCCGTAGCGCTGAATATCTTTATCGGCAATATCACTGATGGCACGGCTGACGGCTCCACCGGCCAATTTCTGAATGACCGGGGAAATCTTAATCTGCCATAAGGGCGTCATCGCGCCGATATCGATTTCATCGCCTTCCTCTTCAATGTAGCTGAGCCCGGCCTTCGATAAATCAACGGCCAACTCATAATGCTCTTTTCTATATTTCAACCCTTGCGTTCCCGCCAAAAAAACAGCGGACGCAGCCTGACGATAGGCATCATAGGCAGCAGCCGGACTATCTGGAACGAGCGTCGTCGTACTGGTAATCACAATCGTCCATCCACCTTTCTTTAAGGCCCCGTATCGTCCTCGAGGGCGATATTCGGCCGATCTTTATTGAGCAGGAAAGAACCGCCGCATTCATCGAGAACCGCATCGACCAAACTGTCAATGCCAATATCGCTGCACAGATCCATTTCCTCCTTATATAAAAGGATAGGCATGAGAAGTTCCACTGCCGTCCCATCGGGCATCTTAACGCCTCCCAGCTGTCCTTCAAACTGAACGATGACGACGCCGGACAGCGCTGTATCCTCAGCAAAAGACTCCGGTTTTTCCCGATTGGGCAGCAAAAAGCCATACCCCATCCACACGTCGTGAACGTGGGGAAAGCGGCCCAATTCCATGAGCAGCCAAATCGGCCAGGCTGCCTTATCATTCAGTGACAGGCCCCGCTCTCGCCGAAAAGGCCAGCGAGCCGGAAGGATGAGACACAATTCACTGTAGCTTTCGTTCGCCGCCGCAAAGTTACCGGACGGATAGCGCATGGGCGCCGCACTCATGCCCATGGTATGAAGCAGGTAAAATGGCTCTTCCTCCGTCGGATACAGGATTTCTACATCGATGGACAGCGGTGTGCCAATGGGATCTCGAAAAACCTGACAGCGGCGGTGAGGAAACAGGCGGTGGAAATACTGTTGGACAGCCTGTCCGTATTCACGGTGCAGCCCATTGAATTTTTTTTGTATCCGTTAAGGAAAAAAATCGGGGCCGACAGGCTGTCTGTAACGGTAAGGTATTCATGGAATCTCCCCCCTTTGCGTTATACTCAACTTCATTATAACATAAATATTCCGTCTTTTGGCAATCAAAAAAGGGGCGGCGCAAATGCGAAGCCCCCTCTTTCACGATTATGACGATAACCGTTTCAGAGTCGCCAGCCTCCTTGTCGGAGAGATTCCCTGCGGACCGTATCGCCTGTTCAATTGACGGGATATATCATAGCAACAAACCTCAAAATTGTCAACTCAGAGGGCCGCAAACTGTCTTGTAAAAGGCCGGGTGGTATAGTAAAATAAGAAGTAACGAACCGAACTATATTAACCGCAAAGGGATGACTTACATTGAAGGTACGCTGGGTAGAACTGAATCGTTTCGAAGCTGAATTGATCGTTGAATTTACCTGTCAGCCTAAGGATGCTCCCATTTCTGCCAGCCTATGCCGAATGATTTACCGCCGTCTCGAGGGACAGCCGGCACTTGCGCAAAACCGAGCAGAGATAAGGGAAAAAGAGTAGTACAGGAAGAGCCGGAAAGACTGCCTATGGGCAGTCTTTTTTCATGGCCGAATCTCCCTGAAAGCTTTTTTATGCTTCCATTGCCTTTTCCAATCGGGCAGCAATGGCCTTCCCGGTTTCCGTCCGAGCGAGTCCCCCGTCGGACGTTTCCTTTAATGCCACCGGCATGATTCGGCCGATTTCAGCCATAGCCGCAATGACTTCATCCGGCGGGATAACGCTCTGAATCCCGGCCAGCGCCATTTCAGCTGCTGCCAGCGCTTCAACGGCAAAGACGGCATTTCGCTTGACGCAGGGTACTTCCACTAATCCGGCAACGGGGTCACAGGCCAAACCCAAGGTATTTTTCAGGCACAGTGCAAAAGCCTGTAAGATCATATCGTTGCTGCCGCCGGCCATGGATGCCGCCGCTGCAGCTGCCATAGCAGCTGCCGTGCCACATTCAGCCTGACAGCCGCCGACGGCGCCGGCAACGGTGGCATTGTGAGACACGACGGCACCGATGCCCGATGCAATAAACAAGGCGTTTACCATGGCTTCTCGGGAAATATTCAGGGTTTCGGCCTCGGCCATCATGACGGCCGGAACGATACCGCAGGACCCGGCCGTCGGGCAGGCGACGATTTTAAACATCTTGGCGTTCGCTTCACTGACCGCCAAGGCATAAATAGCGGCTTTATGGGCAAGCGCCCCTAAGAGCGTCGGCGTGCTCCCGGCCAATTTATGGGCATCGCCGCCGACAAGGCCGCTGACCGATTTTCCCGGGTCGTTCATACCGGCATCGATGGATTCCTGAAAAACATCAAGGCGGCTGTCCATCATGGCCCGTACTTTTTCTTCCGAAACTTCCGATGACTCTACTTCATGACGGACGACGATATCGGCCAAGGTCGTTCCTTCTTTTTCGGCCAGCGTCAGCAGGTCATGAAGGCTATTGTATTCATATTTATACATTTTATTCCTCCTAAATAGGACGCAGTGTCACGACGCTTTCAATGGCCGTAATGTTCTCAATCATATGAACGATTTCCGGCGGCACGGCACTGTCTGTGCAGACGATCATGACGGCCGTTGCATTTTTAGCGCTGCGAAATACACGCATATTCGATACGTTGATATGGCCGATAGCCAGGACCGTCGTCGCTTGGGCAATGATGCCCGGCTGGTCGCGATGAACCGTAATCAGTGTATGTTCTTCCCCATTTAAGGCCACTTCGGCTCGGTTGATTTCACGGATTTCAATTTTACCGCCGCCGAGAGATACGCCGAGGACTTCAACCTGCCTTCCCGAAGCCCCGGTCATGGCAATGCGCACCGTATTGGGATGGTGGACTTCGGCATCAGAACGCTGAAAATCGATTTCGAGCCCCGCTTCTTCCGCCAGGCTGAAGGACGTTCTCAGGCGGACATCATCCGCCGAAAAACCGAGCAGGCCAGCGACCAGAGCCCGGTCGGTACCATGGCCCTTATACGTTTTAGCAAATGAACCGTAGACGGTGATGACGGCTTTTTTCGGCTCGTCTTTCAAAATCTCTCGGGCCATGAGCCCGATGCGGGCAGCCCCTGCCGTGTGGGAACTGGAGGGCCCGATCATAACCGGCCCGACAACATCAAAAACACCCATGAGAAAACCTCCTTTTACATCATAATTTCACGCTGTAAATGAAAACTATAAATATAGGTTTCCCGGACGGGAATCCCTGTAATCTGCTCAACAGCCTGTTTGTACAAAGCCAGCTGTACGGCATACCGCTCCTTAAAATCATCATCTTGTTCCAACCGGTCCGACTTATAGTCGACGAGAACCCAGCCGTCGTCTTCGCGGAATAAACAGTCGATGACACCTTGAATCAAAAAGCGTTCTCCCCCTTCGATCTCCGGCAAGGGTCCTCCGGCCAACAGAACCGTAAAGGGATATTCACGGTGCAGCTCCGGCGAGGCCGCCATCCGTCGACCCAGAGAGGACCGCCAAAAAGCAGCTAAGACCGGAACATAGATCAGTGAAGATTCTTCCGGACTGAAGATCCCTCGTTGAACGAAGGTCGCCAATTCCCGGCGAAGCGACCCTTCTGTATGATCAGCAGCCGGCGTAATATACTGCATAGCCTTGTGAAGTGCCGTACCGCGCTGAGCTCCGCTGACACCGTCTCCTTCATCTGCCAGCCAGGGCGGCAGATCGTCGAAGGGGTCCTGAACTTCATTCTCCGGTGGAAGAATCGCGTCCGGAGAAAGGGCCAACCCTTTCTCTTCAGCCAGTTCTTCACTCTGCAGCTCATGATACCTGCGCTTGACTTCGGATACAGAAAATTTGGCAGCTGTCGTAACGGCCTTGGGGAAGGCGTATTGCCAGGACAACTGTCGATCGAGCCAGTCGGGAATAGGCGTATCGGTCATATCCCCGCGGCGCAGGGCCTCTAACCGAGGTTCTCCGGCCAGTACTTCTTCCGTCAGACCGGGAGCCGGTTCCGAAGAGACGATGCGAAGCTGCCAGCGGTCCCCTTGCCAGAACGCTCCGGCTCGGATAGTTTCAGCGTTGACCTGGTTTCCAAAATAGTCCGCCACCGTAGGCATGACCCAATCAAAGTACGAATTGCCCTGAGCCGGATCGAGTCCGTCAGCCCAGCGCGCCCAATGATCGGCTGCTTTAGAATCATGCCCAATGAGGATCAGCTGATCCCGGGCCCGGGTCATGGCTACATAGAGCACCCTTTCTTCTTCGGCCGTCCCTTCCCAGCGAAGTTTCGCTTCAATGCCGCTCCAGATGAGGGTCGGATAAAACATTCGCCACGCCGAATCATACTGCTTAAGGCCGATTCCCAACTCATTATGGAAGAGAATCGGTTCCTGCAGATCCTTGCGGTTGAATTCTTTTCCCATGTCGGCGACGATGACGACGGGGAATTCGAGCCCCTTGCTCTGATGAATGCTCATGATACGGACGACGTCTTCTTTTTCACTGACGACCTTAGCCGGCGCCAGATCGAGTCCGTCTTCCATCATCTTATCGATGAGCTGCAAATAGCGGAAAAGACCGCGGAATCCGGCATCTTCGTATTGCTGTGCCCGGTCATAGAGGGCCTTCAGGTTGGCCTGACGAAGGTCACCGCCGGGCATGGCGCCGACGAAGTCGACGTAGGCCGTATCGGCATAAAGCCGCTGAATAAGTTCAGCAACGCCTTGGCGACGACTGTAGGTGCGCCATTCTTCAAAATGGCTGATAAAATCATCGATATCTGCTTTCAACGGATCCGCCTCGTCAAGGGAGTCGGAAAAGGCCGGCAAATTCTGCCACAACGTCTCGTCGCCCATAAGGCGCAATTCGGCTAAGGCCGTCTCATCAAGGCCGACCAGGGGTGAACGCAAAACGGCGGCCATGGGAAGGTCCTGTTCGGGATTGTCGATACAGCGTAAAAGAGCCAGCATGACCTGGACTTCAACAGCGGCGAAATAGCCGCCTCGCTGCTCGGCATATGACGGGATGCCCCGTTCCTGAAGGGCCTCAATCAATTTATCGGCTTTATTTTTCATCGACCGGACGAGGATGACGATATGGCGATACGATAAGGACTCTAAGGTCCCGTCTTTTCGGGCCGCCATCTTGCCGCTTTCCAAGAGTTCACGGATGCGGGAAGCTACAAAACGCGCTTCCTGTTCAAAAGCCGTCAATCCTTCATTGTCACCGGACGTATCGACTAAATCGACTTCCGTCGGGCCGCCCAGCCAAGACGAATCTTCCGGCGCCGTCCGACCGGCGTAGAGCTTCTCTCTGTCACCATAATCCATGCCGGCTGCATCCATCGTCATGGCCCTGGAAAAGACATCGTTTACCGCATCGAGGACAAGGGGTACACTGCGGAAGTTCCGACCCAAGTCGATGCAGCGCTGACGGGCCTCGGCATCGCGGCTGAACGTGCGGTATTTATCCATGAACAGTGTCGGATCGGCCAAGCGGAAGCGATAGATGCTCTGCTTGATATCACCTACCATAAAACGATTGTCATCGGACGAAACGAGGCGAGCAATCAATTCCTGTACGCCATTCGTATCCTGATACTCGTCGATGAGGACTTCTTCATACTGACTGCGCAATTCTTCGGCTGCCGCCGAGCGTATCGGATTATCCGGCGTAGCTTCGGGACTGAGAAGGATTTTTAAGCACAGATGTTCAAGATCACTGAAATCGAGCCATCCCTTGTCCCGTTTCGCCGCTGAAAAGGCTTTGGAAAAATCCAAGGTCAGCGTGACCAAACCGTCCATGATCGGCTTCATGGCACGGATTCCGTCCAGCCAGTCTTCCGATGATGCCGAAAAATAGACGGGCTGCAGTGTTTTCGTAACGTCTTTCTTAACACTGTCCCGCAGGGCCTTACACTGCTCCCAAATGGCCTTGTCGTCATCCGATAAGCCGCGCAGCGTCTTTAAGCGAGAAAATTCAACGGCATTGATGCGGCATCTCAAATCGTCCCAACGACTTTCGCCGGCAGCCGCTTTTAGCGACTCCTGCTCCGATGAAAACTGATCGCAAGCCGCCGAAAAAGCATCTCGTTGTCTCAGATGATACAAGGCTCGTTCATAAAGGGAAATATCTTTTTTTAGAACGCGCTGCACAAAATCTTTTACAGGCTCTACCAAAGGAAGGTCATCGAGGGTCGTATCCGGGCCGGTTTCATAAGCCAGTGCCGACGCTTTCAGCCAGTGTTCCGGCCAAGCCAAACTGCGGGCATAGGTATACATGCGGCTTACCGTATCCATCAGGACGTCATCGCCGCGGTCACTACCGAACATATCGGCCAGGGGATAGAGAATAGCCGCCCGGTCCTCGTCTTCGTAGTAAGACAAAAAGACGTCCGATAGTACTTGGCGGCGCAGGAGATTCAATTCTTCCTGACCGGCAATGGAAAAGGTCGGGTCCAAGTCGATAGTATAGAAATACTTGCGAATGACGTACTGACAGAAGGAATGAAGTGTCGAAATATGAGCCGACGGCAATAAGGCCAGCTGCCGTTCGATTCGCGGATCCTTCGTCTCTGACAAAGCTTTCATCAGCGCTTGTCCGACACGGTCCCTCATTTCAGCCGCAGCGGCGTTGGTAAAGGTAACGACCAACAGTTCCGTAATGTCAATGGGATAGGTCTTATCCAACAGGCGGCGAATCATGCGCTCGACCAGGACGGCCGTCTTACCCGAACCGGCCGCAGCCGACAGGAGCAAGGTTTGTTTTCGGCTGTCAATGGCCGCCTGCTGTTCATTAGTCCACGCCATGGTCGTCATCTCCTCTGTCAAAAATCATTTTTATCATGTCATCCGTATCTTCCTTGCCGGCTGCATCGTAGGTATTACCGGCCATCGAAAGGTCGAATCGGCAGACAGCTCGATACGGACAGTACTGACACGGTGTCTGCTGCTTCAGCATGACCGGATGAATGGAAATATCGCCATCACCGATGCCGCCGGCCAAATCCTGAAGCTTCTGTGAAGCCCAAGCCAAGAGGTGACTCCAACCGGCTTCGTCGTAAATCGTTTTCGACTGTTCACTCAAGGTACCGTCTTTCTTCAATCGTAAGTTCAAAAAGTCCGAAAAGCCTTCCATAGAACGGTCCAACTGCTTCATGACGTCACCGTCGTTCAGATAAAACCCGGTCAACTTGCCCTTGGCATCGTACTCCTTCTTTTTATCGGCCTCATCGATACGATATGACAACGACACTTTATCATTGCGGACATAGCAGTAAAGCACGGCTGCCGGAACGGCACCGTCTCCGATGTTGAGCAGGGCGACAAACATATAGGTCAACAGCTGCAGCTCCAGACCCATAAAAATTTGACTGATATCAAGCTGTTTCCGCCCCGATTTATAGTCTATGACGACGACATACGTACGGTCGTCGCGGCGCAGCATATCGATGCGGTCGATTTGACCGGTAACGACGACGTCGAGGCCATTTTTCAAGGTAAAATGAAGGGCTTCCCAAGGGCTTCCGGGACGGCCGAAGGATTTTTCCAAGCCCGTCATCCGGAATCCCGAAGCTGCGCTGAAAGCACAGAGACGGCGGACCGTGCGAGTCAGCGTTTGGATGAGTCGTTCTTTGATTTGCGAAAAGTAAGCATTCGACATGAGAATGTCGTGCTGGACCTGCGGTGCCATGCTCATCCGTCGCCTGGCGGCATATAGCCGGCACCTCGTCGTCGGGAATGTCCTGCCACTGCTTCTTTTCTCGAAGTAGTTTTTCACCGATAATGCGCAGCGCCCCATGGACGAGCATCCCCAGGTCCGGGGCGGCAAACTGATAGCGCCGCCGTTCTTCAAGATTAAGTCCATAGCGGGAAAAGTACGCAAAAGGGCAGTTCCGATACTGTTCAAATTTCGTAACCGACCCGCGCAAAACACCGTCCGGTGCAAATAAGCGGCGTACGAGGTTCGCCGGCAGTGTCACCGGTAGGTTCGTATGGAATAGTCCCTGGACAGCCCGTACGGCCTGATGGTGCCAGCCATGCTTAAAGGCCCAGTCATAGAGGGCCCACCACGTATCGTCCACGGCCTGCCCCGCTAAGGCCGGCCGCAGCTGGCCGGGCAAGTAATGAAGTCCCGCCGGCAGGGCCAACACCGGCTTTTCTTCCTGAGAAAAATCCATTGCGTCATCCCGACGAATGATATCTTCTACATATCCCTTATCACAGAGTTGATGAATCCACGACGACTTTTCCACGGCACTGCCGTCATCGTCGGCTACCATATAGGAAAGGACAAAGCTTTCACGGGCCCGGGTCGCTGCCAAATAGAACAGGAACCGTTCCTGGAAGGAACGAAACCGGCTTCCCGGCCCGAGAACGATGCCGAGATCAGCCAGACTGCGCCGTTCCTTATCACTGAACAGCCCTTCTTCACTGCTGTGCTGCGGAAAAATGCCGTCGTTGACGCCGCATAAAAAGACGACCGGTGCCTGCATCGTATATCCTCGTTCGACGGAGGTAAGGGTTACATGATCCAAAGTCGGCGGAATGAGGCTGAATTTGAGTGTAGCCAAACCGCCCTCGATAATCTGAGAAAATTCATCGATATCGGTCACATCGTCACCGCAGAAGTCGACGATTTCCGTAAGAAAATCCATGATTCGCTTCCAAACCTGTTCATGCTCTTTTCCGGCTTCGGTCTGCCCTGCCGCTTCATCGTCTTCCTGCCAGCGAGAAAGGGAAGCCGGGACGCCGAGAGTCCGCAGCCATTGGTACAGTAAGGTACACCAATCGCGGAGGCGGTGTACCTCCTGAGAGGCCTCCCAAGCCGGCATCAAGATATCCCGCACGGCTTGGCAGATGTCTTGAATCCGCTGGAGCTGAACTTCTTCTCGTTCCTCAATAATCGCTTGGCCTTCATGACGACGGCCATAGTTCCACGCCTTTCCGCTCAGCCAATGATAGCCTTGTATGCCATAGGCCAGACAATAGTTCTCCAAGTCATCGACATCGCGGCGGCTGATGGGAAAGAGGTCGCTTTTAAGCAGGCGGAACAAGGCTTCATGAGACCAACGGCTGCGAAATACACTGAGCAGTGCCGAAATGGCCTCGGCGGCCGGGTGGCTGGTCATGGGACGCCGATAATCGCTGAAACAGGGAATCCCGTAACGGCGAAAGATGCGTTCCATCCGATGGTGGTACATGTCGCTCGACCGAGCCAGGATAAGAAAGTCGCGGAACCGCCGCCCCTTGCGGCACTGGCGGAGGATTTCCCGAGCGATATTTTCTATTTCACCGTCTTTATCCTGACATTCCCAAATGGATAGGGCCGATACCGGATGGGACTGTACCGCCGGAACCACTTGGAAGAAGTCCTCCTGAAAAGCCGTCAAGGTTTTCGGTGGCTGTTCCGGGACGACGGCCGTTTCCAGATGCGGAAAGAGGCGCTGTAAATCGCGGTATACCTCATAGGCCCGATGAAAGAGGGCTGTTTCCCGCCGCTGCTGCAAAAGGTGGTCGGCATCGATGGTCAAGGTAATGGTCAAGCGGTCGGTCACCGCTTCGATTTGTTGTAAAATATTCATCTGCTGCGGCGTAAACCATTGGAACCCATCGACCCAAACGCGGGCGCCCTGCAAAAACGAATCCTTATCGACGGTCTTCGCCAATAGCGTCATGGTATCATCAGCTGATCCAAAATGGTCGCTTAAAAAAGCCTGATACATCTCGTATAATAAGGCCATATCCTGGAGCTTATGGGATAAGGTCGTACTGGAAACAGATTCAGCCGCTTTACGCAGGTCATCCGGGGATACACAGAAAGAGCGGCATTCCCCTAAAAATCGACCGGCCGTATCGGCAAAATTAGGCTGTCTGGCAGCCGTCTGCAAGAGGGAAAAATCTTTTTCGCCCTTGTGGAGCAAGCGCTGTAAAATAATCTTCCGTGCCAACTCTGACAGCGATGCATGAGAAAGTCCTTGCTCTTGAAACACATTGTAGGCCAATCGGGAGAAGCCGACGACCTGTGTTCCCACAAAGCCCTGCCCTTTAGCGTGTTCAGCCAACCGCCGTTCAGCGCCGTATGTCGCCTGGTCCGGGACTAGGAGCATCGCCTTTCCGCCCCCTGCTTCCCAGGCCTGCAGCTCTTTAAAACATTGGGATGATTTGCCGCTTCCGGCCTTGCCCATTAAAATGGTAACTGCCATAAAAGTGCCTCCTTACGCCAATCTGATCTATCCCTATTATACCCGATTTCCACTGGAAACGGACTGATAAATTATCGTATCCTCAGACAAAAATAGGTTCTATTGAATGTTGGCACCTTATAGACACATTCGATTCATAAGTGCCTCTATTTCATATAAAATAAGACATATCTAATCCTATCCGTTCTCTCAACTACCACCAAGAACCGAAGGCGTATAGATATGTCTCTTACTTATTGATCGAAAGTCTTTCCACTGGGACCAGGCATCGGTGAAAGAAATAGACAGGTAGACCGCAATACCATGAGGACACCCGAGACACTTCGGTCTGAAGCTTCAATGCACTATCATTGTAAGCCAATATATGGGGATGTAATTCGTCAATCCAGCATTCGGTCAGCTAGACGCTGTAACGTTATTATCACTGCGTCAGCTCCGTTTAAACAATGAATTATCGGACAAGGTCGTTTTAGTTTTCATTCATACCTCATTCAAAGAACGAACACGGATATGCGCCCATTGTGAGTTCAAGGATTCCTCAGGTCATTCAAATTCACGTTTCATCTAATGGAACGGACTTAATCGGCTCATATAGCCGAATTCATTATACAATCAACCTCTTACTATTTTTTATAATTCCCTGTCAAATTGACATAACCATTTATGACATTATCCTCAATAGCCGTCACAAAAGATTCCTTATCCTTTTTCTCTAGTGCAGAAATGATTTGCTCATGCTCATGGATAGCTGCAATGGCTCGACCTTCCATTTCACTTCCGATGATTCCAAGCATCAAGGCCTTATTATATAAATTGTCAATGATATTTTTAAATTTGCTATTTTTGTAAATGTCTAAGATATACTTATGAAAATCCACATCCTCTACCATAAAGGATTGATAATTTTCATCGTCTAGAAATTTCTTTTGCTTCTTTACACTTTCTTTTAGCCATTCAATGTTTTCCTCATTAATCATGTCGAAAGCTCTTTTAGCAGAAAAGGTTTCTATCGCAGCCCTCAATTCATAGATTTCTCGAGTTTCCGTTATTGTAATCGGTTTTACAAAAACACCCTGTTTCGGAAGTACGGTTACAAAATCCTCTAATTCCAATTTTTGAAATGCATTGGTAATGGGAGTCCGACTTATACCAAGTTCATCACTCAAGGCATTGATGCTGATTACCTCGTTCTGTTTAAATTTACCATATAAAATGTCATTTTTTATGATCCGATAAGCTTTCTCGGTGAGAGTTTCTCTTTCTTTTTTCAAAGCATACTCCTAAATAAGTTAGTACTAACATCATAGACAAGTTATCACTACTATTATAACAAATTTATTATCAATATCATAATCAGAAACTATTTTATAAAATCAACCTATTTTCTGTTCAAAACAATGAAACACTGGAAAAAAGACAGCCGCTTTAATAATAAAGCTATACAAGACTTTAATAGAATCGTTGAATCATTCGCAAAAGTTGATCCCTAAATCTAACATTTTAGAGGGGCAATTTATCTCAATACCCCTCTAACGTTAGACCCGGCCACCGCAGCAGCGCCATTACGAGTCCCTAAACAAGATCTAAATTATATTTTTTCGAGCTGCTGCTTGACGGACAGCCGTTAAAAACCTAAGGAGGACTATAGATGGCTAATATTTTTTCTATAATTTTGCTACCGCTTTTCTAATTCTTTCAATAGCTTTTTCAATATTTTCTGTCGACGTCGCATAGGAGAGTCTTAAATGACCTTCACCGTATTCACCAAAGGATTTTCCGTCCAGTACGGCTACATTAGCTTCTTCCAACAAGTAGTCTGCCACTTCTTCTGAACTCATATTGAGTTTGGTAATATTGGGGAAGACGTAGAAGGCGCCTTGTGGAGTTTTACAACTGATTCCGTCAATAGAATTAAGCCCGGCAACAATCAAATCTCTTCTCCGCTTAAATTCTGCAACCATCTTATCCACATCATCTTGAGGTCCTTCCAGCGCTTCTTTCAAGGCTCTTTGCGTGAATGCAGCCGTGTTCGAGGTTACGTTGGCAACTAATTTTTCAACTTTTTCGCCAATCAAGGGATGCATGATTCCATATCCGGCACGCCAACCTGTCATGGCATAGGTTTTTGAAAAACCGTCTAGGATGATAGTTTGATCTTTCATTCCTTCAATACTTGCGATAGAGGTCGGTTTCACGCCATAACTAATTCTTTCATAAATTTCATCAGATAAGATATAGATATCTTTGCCTCGAACTAAGTCGGCAATATTCTTCATATCTTCTTCAGTCAGGACTCCGCCCGTAGGATTAGCCGGCGAGTTCAGAACAATTAATTTTGTCTTATCATTGATTTTGCTTTTTAAATCTTCAATATCAACCCGAAAATCATTTTTTTCAACCAATGGCATGGGAACCGCCTTGGCTCCGGTAAAACGAATTAAGGATTCATAGATAGGATAACCCGGATTGGGATAAATGACTTCATCGCCCGGATTGACCAGCGCCATAAAGGTATAAAACATGATGGGTTTCCCGCCGGGAACGATAATGACTTCCTCCGCATTGGTGTCGATATTTTTAGTTTTTTTAGCATATTCTGCAATGGCTTCTCTGACATCCATCATCCCGGCATTAGGCGTGTAATGGGTGTAACCATCTTTCAGAGCTTGTCTACCGGCTTCTACGATGTTTTGCGGAGTGGCAAAATCGGGCTCGCCAATTTGAAGGTGGATAATATCATGCGACCCTTAGCCTCTATTTTCCTACACTTAGCCAAGTACTTC
>ENA-OQAB01000300-OQAB01000300.1-human-gut-metagenome-genome-assembly--contig:-NODE-300-length-28586-cov-3.779613_pt1 | contig 28586 bp, 30 predicted proteins | sample MGYA00242490_ERZ504517 | MGnify/ENA primary metagenome ERZ504517 (study PRJEB26092, sample SAMD00036298) | human gut metagenome | host: Homo sapiens | study: EMG produced TPA metagenomics assembly of...
GAATGCGGCCAATATTCTTGCCTGCAGACTGGCGGACAGAGGCGTCCGCAATATTGCGGTTTATGACGTTTCCTCTACTCATCCGTCCGTTCTGGTAAGCGAAGCCTTCCGCTGCAGCCATCTGGTATTTGCTTCCGTAACCTATAACGGCGGCAATTTTCACAAATATGGAGCGGGTGCTGGGCGACTTAAAAGCACATGCGCTTCAGAACCGCACGTAGCCCTGATGGAAAATGGTTCCTGGGGCCTCATCGCTGCAAAGCAGATGAAGGAAATCATTTCTACGATGAAAAACATGGAGATCCTGGAGCCCTCCTTAAGCATCAAATCCAGCTTAAAGAAGGGACAGGAGGCAGAAATAGATGCGATTGCAGATGCGATTGCAGCTTCTGTTCTCTAATCCATCGTCATAGCTTAAGGGTTATGCGGTAATGACTCAGCCAGAAGTTGATCTGGATCAGATAAGCCATCATCTGCGGGCCTGCCATGAGCTGGCCGTACCAGGGCTTTCCATAGTCAGAGGTCATCTGAAGGAAACGTTCCGTCTTTTCTCTGTCTAAAAATTCCATAACAGGGGAAGAGGGATCATGGATTATTTCACGCACCTGTTCTGCGAGCAGAGCTTCATAGTGTGTATCATATGTTTTGGGATAGGGGGATTTTCTGCGCCATAATACTTCTTCGGGAAGCAGTCCCTTGGAGACATGGCGCAGGAGACCCTTTGCCGTATGATCCTTTGCCTTCAGTTCCCAGGGCACATTCCAGAGATATTCAATAATCCTGTGGTCGGCAAAAGGAACTCTGGCTTTTAAGCCGGAAAAATCAGCGGCCCGATCCATGCGTTCTAAAAGAGTACGCATAAACCAGTTCAGATTCAGCCAGACAATTTCCCGTTGTCTGGCTTCTTTTTTTGTATCCTCTTTGCAGACGGGGAGATGGGACAGGGAAAAATCGCAGGCGCTTTGTACATATTCCTCCATATGGAGCAGTTTAATTATTTCATCCTTCAGCAGCGCCTTTCTGGGCGACAGATCCATCGTCCAGGGAAAGCCGTGAAATTTAAGGCAGTCTTCTTTATAAAACCAGGGATAACCTCCGAAGATCTCATCGGCACATTCACCTGTGAGCGCCACGGAGCTGGTATTTTTTACCATGGAGCAAAAGTGCAGAAGGGAGGCGTCGATATCTCCCATGGCCGGCAGATCGTGAGCTAAAACGGAATCTGTAAGGCGGCTGGCTAAAACAGTACTGCTGCATTCCAGATAATGATGATCGGTATGAAGGCAGCGGACCATCTGTTCTGCATAAGGACGGTCCCTGGAGGGCTGGAAATCGTTGGACTGAAAGCAGGCGTCATTTTCCGTAAAGTCAAAGGAGAAGGTGGTAAGGGTCTTTCCGACCGCTGCACATTTCCTGGCGCAGACGGCAGATACCAGGCTGGAATCCAGCCCGCCGGATAAAAAGGTGCATACCGGTTCAGCAGAGTCCAGCTGACGGCTGATAGCATCGGTGACTAAGAAGGAGGTTTTTTCTACGGTCTTTTCCCAGGAGTCACCGTGGGGATGGCTTTCCAGCGTCCAGTAGGGTTTTTCCGTTTTTCTTTCCGGCGTAAGGATCAGGACATGGCCGGGAAGCACCTCACGGATGCCGCAGAAAATACCGCAGCCTGAGGATCTGGCAGGCCCAAGGGAGAAAATTTCGTTTGCGCCTGTAAGATCCAGTTCCGGTTTGATTTCGGGCAGAGAAAGGAGGGAGCGGATACGGGAGGAAAAGGCCAGCTCACCGTCTTTAAGAACGGTGTAAAACAGCGGTTTTGAACCGATCCTGTCTCGAAAGAGAAGAAGCGTCTGACAGGCTGTATCACAGATGGCAAAGGCAAAAATACCGTTAAGCCGTTTTACAAAATCCATTCCCCATTCCAGATAACTTTCCAGAAGGATTTCTTTATCTGAGGAGGATTGAAAGGAGTGCCCCAGATGTTTCAGTTCTGTCCGAAGCTCGTTGGAATTGTAAAGTTCTCCGCAGAAAGCCACGGCCACAATGCCTGAACCAAAGGCTTTTGAGATAAGGCTGCTTGCGGTTTCTGGCTCCGACGGCCCGGTTTCTGAAAGGCAAATGCAGGAAGAGAGCCACAGCCTTGTCTGGCCCTTTCCGTTTTTCTTCAGGGAATCTCCCATAGCGTTCAGGCGCTCCTGAAAATAAGCTCTGTTGTTTAAGTACACCCCTTCCGGGTGGAAAAAACCTGCAATTTTGTACATTCTCTGTCCTCCGGGCAGGAAATAATTTCAGTAATCATAATATGCAATATACGGCTGCAAATTGACAGAAAACGGGAAAAACGAGAGAATGAAAGTCTTGATTTTCAACCCGGAAACTGATATGCTTAATCATCATAGTGCCTGATCGCTGGCTTTTTAGCTGGCAGCCGGGGATAGGAGACGAAATTATGAAATGGGGCTGTGTTCTTTTAAAAGGCGGCAGAGGAAGCCGTATGGGATACAGAGATAAGTCAGAGCTCATATGGAGAGGACAAACCTTCGGTTTTCGGATCAGACAGGAGCTGGAGCAGCTTGGTATACCCTGTTTTCTTTCAGAGGCAGAAAAAAGCAGCCCAAGTGAAGATGCCGGAAACAAAATGGCTCTGTGGAGCCCTGTTTTGGATCAGATTCAGCAGGCAGGTCCCATGGGAGGGATTGTGTCCTGTCTTAAGGCCTGTCTTTTAAAGGACAGTTCCATGGAAGGCCTGTTTTTTGTGTCCTGCGATCTGCCATTTTTCAGAAAGGAAATGGCTGTCCGTCTGGCAGCTGCTTTTAAAGAGGGAGATGACGGGGTTATGTGGCGCACACGGGACGGACGGCTCCATCCCGTCTGCGCTTTTTACGCCAAAGCGCCCTTCCGGTGATGGAATCCTGCCTGAATGAGGGGAGTTCCGGATGAGGACGCTGTGCAGCAGACTGCGTATGCGTATTCTGGATACAGAAAAGGAACACATTCCCGATACCTGGTTTATGAATATAAACCGTCCGGAGGCGTATGAAGCGCTGGAAGATAGAAAAAGGCCTGCCGTATTGGCGGTAAGCGGCAGTAAAAATACGGGAAAAACGACGCTTACAGAAGCACTTGTAAGAGAACTCTCCAAACGTGGGGTGAAAGTCGCCGTGATCAAGCATGACGGTCACGATTTTACCCCGGATGTTCCCGGAACGGACAGCCATCGCATGAAGGCTGCCGGGGCTTTTGGAACGGTTGTTTATTCAGAAAAGAGGTTTTGCGTGGTCAAAGAAGAAACAAAGCAGGCAGAAGATTTCATTGCCTGTTTTTCAGAGGCGGATCTGATCCTTTTGGAGGGGCAGAAACATTCATCCTATCCCAAGCTTGAGACCATGCGCAGAGTCATTTCAACAGAGCCTGTATGCAGACAGGAGACCGTACTGGCTTATGTAACAGATTTTGGAGGCGGAGGGATACAGGGAAAATGGGATGAGACGCCGGTGTATCCATTTCAGGATATGGATCGGATTTTAGAACTTGTTATAAAGGTTATGGATGGTTACAAAGGATAAAATCATAAGAAAAGGAGAGAACGATATGCTGTCATTTGAAAGTGATTATACAGAAGGGGCCCATGAGGCCATTTTAAAACGTCTGGCGGAGACAAACCGGGAGCAGACTCCGGGGTATGGAGCTGATCCCTACTGTGAAGCTGCAAAGGAAAAGATTGCCGGAGCCTGCCGCTGCCCGCAGGCAGATATCTATTTTCTTACAGGGGGGACTCAGACCAACCAGACGGTGATCGATTCTCTTTTAAAGAACTATGAGGGTGTGATCGCTGCCCAGACGGGTCATGTGAATGTCCACGAGGCAGGGGCAATCGAGTTTACAGGCCATAAGGTTCTGGCTCTGCCTCAGAAAAACGGAAAGTTAGAGCCGGAGACGTTACGGGCATATATGGAGGCGTTTTATAAGGATCCATCCCATGACCATATGGTATTTCCGGGCATGGTCTACATTTCCCATCCGACAGAGTTTGGAACTCTTTATACGAAAGCAGAACTGACAGCTCTATCTGAAATCTGCGGCGAGTACGGGCTTCCTCTGTTTTTAGACGGAGCCCGCCTGGGATATGGCCTGATGAGCCTGGATACGGATGTGACGTTAGAGGATATCGCCAGACTCTGTGATGTGTTTTATATCGGAGGCACGAAGGTAGGAGCACTGTTTGGGGAGGCTGTGGTATTTACAAAAAAGAATGCTCCCAGACAGTTTGTTACCTTAATAAAGCAGCATGGAGCGCTGCTTGCAAAAGGGCGTCTTCTGGGGCTGCAGTTCGATACTCTGTTTACAGATGGGCTGTACTTTGAAATTAGCCGCCATGCCATTCAAATGGCAGAGCGTTTAAAGAAAGGACTTCGTGAAAAGGGCTGTAAGTTCCTTATTGATTCACCTACAAACCAGCAGTTTGTGGTACTGGATCAGGATACGATCCGGCGGCTGGAAGAACAGGTGGCGTTCAGCATCTGGGAGCCAGTAGATGAAAACCATATGGCTGTGCGTTTTGCCACCAGCTGGGCTACGACGCCGGAGATGGTGGACGCGCTTTTGGAGCTGCTTTAAAGAACAGGAGCAGGGCAGGAATAAAATATCTGCAGAAATGAAGGGATCCGTCAGGAGCCAGAAGTTAGTGGTTCTTGACGGATCTTTATTTTCCTGTTATAGTAAAGACGGCAGGTGTTATATTGCCTGTAGAACAGATATAACGTTGATGCTCAGGCTGCGGCAGGTCCGTTCCGATTAGAGTCATAGAACGAAAGATGGTGTGCGTATGGTATTAAAGATTGATTTTAACAGCGACGAGGCGATTTATATCCAGCTTCGCAATCAGATCATCATGGGGATCGCTACAGATATGATACGGGAGGGGGATACGCTGCCCTCGGTGCGTCAGATGGCCGATCATATCGGCATCAATATGCATACAGTAAATAAGGCATATTCCGTTTTGCGCCAGGAGGGGTTTGTAAAGCTGGATCGGAGAAAGGGCGCTGTTGTCTGTCTGGATATTGATAAACTTCAGGCCATTGAGGAGATGCGCCAGAATCTGGATGTGGTTTTGGCCTGTGGTATCTGCCGGGATATTTCCCGGCGGGAAGTCCATGAGCTGGTAGATCAGATTTATGACCGGTATACAAGACCTTGTGCAGACGAAGAAGACCTGTAAATGGGCAGGAGCCCGGATGGAGGAGCAGTATGTTATGTGAAAAATGTAAGATACGGGAAGCAAATATAAAATATACGGAAATTATTAATGGAGTGAAGACAGAGCACAATCTTTGTTCTCACTGTGCCAGGGAAATGGATTTTGGACAGTATGGCGCTGTGCTCGACGGAGAATTTCCTCTGGGAAGGCTTCTTTCCGGCCTTTTAGGGCTGGAAGAAGATGAAGAGGATACAGATGAGAGGGCGGCAGTGGTCTGCCCTACCTGCGGCACCAGTTTTGACGATTTTGTGGAAAACAGCCGGTTTGGCTGTCCGGACTGCTATGGGGTGTTTGACCTTTTTATAAATGACAAGATCAAACAGCTTCAGGGAAGTGAAAACCATAAGGGAAAGCATCCAAAATTCAGGAGCAAATTTGAAAAAGAGCACCTGGATGCGTTAAAAGCGCCGGAAGAACCCATAAAAGGGCAAACGACTTCGGAAGATAACCGTATCGATACTGATCCCGGGAAAGAAAAAACGGCTGTGTCTGCAGAGGAAAGCCTTCAGGTGGTGCGTCTGCAGAAAGCCTTAAAGGAAGCTGTTTCTAAGGAGGATTATGAGAGCGCGGCCCGGTATAGGGATGAGATCCGTGCTTTAAAAGCAAAGGCAGCCGAAGGCCGGGATGAGAAGGGAGGCAGGACAGATGAGCCGATGGTATGAAGGAATCCGTGAGGAAAGCTCCAATATCATTTACAGCCGGATCCGTCTTGCCAGAAACTGGGACGAATATGTGTTTCCCTCCCGGTTAAGTGAGCAGGAGGCCTCTCAGGTGACAGAGCAGTTAAGAGAGGGGCTTAAAGAGGCGGAGACTGGAGAACATCCCTTTTTGTGGAATGATCTGGCAGCTATGAACGGAGCGCAAAAGCAGGCTTTAAGGGAACGGCGTATTTTGAACCGCACAGCAGTGGAGAAGAATGGTCCAGGCGGCCTATATTTATCAGAGGATGAGAGCTGCAGCCTGCTTTTAGGGGCAGACGATCATATCCGTATCCAGTTTCTCGCGCCTGGGCTGGATTTGGAGGATTTGTGGAAGAAAGCAGACCAGATGGATGATTTTATCAATGAGCGTTTTTCCTATGCATTGATGAAAAATACGGTTATCTTACTATTTTCCCCACCAATGTAGGAACCGGCTTAAAGGCCTGTGTAGTGCTCCATCTGCCTATGCTGTCTCAGGTACGCAAATTTCAGAGCATCGTAGGCGACATGGGAAGGCTTGGGACGGCGATACGGGGGCTTTACGGGGAAGGAAGCGAAAATTACGGAAATATGTATGAGCTGTCCAATCAGAGAAGCCTGGGACAGTCGGAGCGGGAAATCATCGAGCAGGTGGCAAAGGCAGCCACTCAGTTAAACAATCAGGAGCTTCGGGTTAGGAATGCTGCTTTAAATGCCAGACGGCTGGAGCGGGAGGATGAAACCTGGAAGTCTTACGGCATTTTAAAATATGCCAGAAGGATTACGGAAAGGATGCCAGGATCTTTTTGTCCCAGCTTATGGCGGGAGAGGAAGACGGCGTTATTTCCTTTGAAAAGGAGAGAAGCTTATACAGCCTGATGATCGGCATCAAACCGGCCAATCTGGCGTTGTGGGCCAGTCGGCCTCTGGATAAGGAGGAGGCCGACTGTGTGCGTGCCGCATACATCAGGGAACGGCTTCCCAGGATGATCGAAAGCGCATAAGGAGGACATAAAAGTTATGGAACGATATACACCACAGGCAAAGGAAGCCTTAAGCCTGGCAGTTGGCGTGGCAGAGAGCTTAAACCACGGCTATGTGGGTACGGAGCATCTTCTCATTGGCCTTTTGCAGGAAGGAACCGGCGTGGCAGCCAAGGTACTGGAGGAAAATGGAGTGGAAGAGGATAAGGTAGTGGAGCTGGTGAGCCAGCTCATTGCTCCCAATCCTACCCTTCAGACAGCAGATACAGCTGCCTATACTCCCAGAGCCCGCCGCGTGATCGAAAACAGCTATCGGGAGGCTGTGCGGTTTAAGGCAGCCCAGATCGGTACGGAGCATCTGCTCATTGCGATCCTGCGGGAGGGAGACTGCGTTGCCAGCCGCCTTTTAAATACCATGGGCGTCAGTGTGCAGAAGATATATATTGATCTTCTGGCCGCCATGGGCGAGGATGCTCCCACTGTAAAGGAGGAGATGCAGAGCTCCAGAGCCGGACGGCGGGGAAATGCCACACCTACCCTTGACAGCTACAGCCGCAATCTTACAAAGATGGCTGAAGAGGGAAAGCTAGACCCGGTGATCGGCCGTGAAAATGAGATCCGCCGGGTGATCCAGATCTTAAGCCGCCGCACAAAAAACAATCCCTGCCTCATCGGAGAGCCGGGAGTGGGAAAAACGGCAGTAGCAGAAGGACTGGCTCAGATGATCGCAGCAGGAGACGTGCCGGAAACCATTGCGGATAAGCGGGTGATGACCCTGGATCTGTCCGGCATGGTGGCTGGCTCCAAATACAGAGGTGAGTTTGAGGAGCGGATCAAAAAGGTAATTGCCGAAGTGGTAGACTCAAAGGACGTGATCCTCTTTATTGATGAAATCCATACGATCATTGGCGCCGGAGGAGCAGAAGGAGCCATGGATGCTTCCAATATTTTAAAACCTTCTCTGGCAAGAGGGGAGCTTCAGCTCATTGGAGCCACCACGATCAATGAGTATCGAAAGTACATTGAAAAGGACTCTGCTCTGGAACGCCGTTTCCAGCCCGTTACCATCGACGAACCCAGCGAGGAGGAATCCGTTTCTATCTTAAAGGGGCTCAGAAGCCGTTATGAAGATCATCATAAGGTAGAGATCACAGATGATGCCCTGGAGGCTGCGGTAAAGCTGTCCAGCCGGTACATCAATGACCGCTTCCTGCCGGATAAGGCCATTGACCTGATTGACGAGGCTTCTTCCAGAGTACGGCTTATGAACTATACCCGTCCGGACAAGGTCAAAGCGTTAGAGGCTCAGATTGAAAAGCTGGAGGATGAAAAAGAGGCTGCTGTCCGGGAGGAGGCTTATGAAAAGGCAGGGGAGATCAAGAAAAAGCAGGAAAAGCTGAGGGAAAAGATCGCTGCCCTTTTAGAGAAATGGCAGAAGGAAAAGGAAACACGCAGACTGATCGTCAGTGAAAATGAGATTGCAGATGTAGTGGCAGGCTGGACCAGGATTCCGGTGAAAAAGCTGGCAGAGGAAGAGTCGGAGCGCCTTAAAAATCTGGAAGGTATTCTCCATGAGCGGGTAGTGGGGCAGGAGGAAGCCGTAACTGCCGTATCAAAGGCCATCCGCAGAGGCCGTGTGGGATTAAAAGATCCCAAACGTCCCATTGGCTCCTTTTTATTCCTTGGCCCGACAGGTGTGGGAAAGACAGAGCTTTCCAAGGCTCTGGCAGAGGCTATGTTCGGTACAGAAACAGCCCTGATCAGGGTAGATATGTCCGAATATATGGAGAAACACAGTGTTTCCAAGATGATCGGTTCTCCGCCAGGATATGTTGGATATGAGGAGGGCGGACAGCTCAGCGAAAAGGTACGCAGGAATCCCTATTCCGTGATCCTTTTTGATGAGATTGAAAAGGCGCATCCGGATGTATTTAATATTCTCTTACAGGTTCTGGACGACGGTCATATCACAGATGCCCAGGGACGGAAGATCGACTTTAAAAATACCATTATCATCATGACCTCCAACGCAGGGGCAGAAAATATCATTTCCCCCAAGCGTCTGGGCTTTGGAACTGCCACAGATGCAAAGGCCGACTATGCTTTTATGAAAGGCCGTGTGATGGATGAAGTGAAGCATCTGTTTAAGCCGGAATTTTTAAACCGCATTGATGAGATCATCGTGTTCCACCAGTTAAACAGAGAACATATGAAGGGGATTGCAGATATTATGCTGCAGGGTATTATAAAGCGCAGCAGAGAACAGCTGGGGCTTACTTTGTCTGTAGATACGGCGGCCAGAGATTATCTGATCGATAAGGGATATGATGACAAATACGGCGCAAGGCCTTTAAGACGTACGATCCAGAACCTTCTTGAGGATAAGCTGGCAGAGGCTGTGCTGGATCATAAGGTGCGAAAAAATGCTCTGGTAGAGGTAGGACTTGAGGGAGAGGATCTGAGCTTTTCCGTAAAAAAGAAAGCTGTACCGCGGAAAAAGTCCGCTTCCGGCGAAATAGAAAAGCAGGTTTTAGAAAATAAGGCAAAGTAAGAAAAAATAACTGGTTATTTTGAACCGGTTGTTGTATAATCGGAGTACAGAATATCCCTGTGAGACAGGGAGTGGAGAATGGCAGTCCGCCTTATGGGACTGAATGAACAGGAGGATAAAAAGATGCCGGTTGTTGAAGAACTGATCCGCACAGAGCAGGATGGCACCATCAGTTTTGGTAATTACACATTGGGACAGAAAGCGAAGAAGTCCGATTTTGAATATCAGGGAGATGTTTACAAGGTAAAGACCTTCTATGAGATCACAAAGCTGGAGCGCAATGATCTGTTTGTATATGAATCCGTTCCGGGTACAGTTGCAGAACATTTCCTTGTGTCAGATGAAGGTGTGGAGTTTTCGGTAGAGGGCGCTAAGGATGCCCAGATCACTGTACAGCTGGAGGATGACACAGACTACGAGGTGTATGTAGACGGAGTGGCTGTAGGCAGCATGAAGACCAACATGAGCGGAAAGCTCAGTGTCAGCGTAGAGTTGGAAGAGGGAACGGCTGTAAAGGTAAAGGCCGTAAAGAGAGCGTAAGGATGGATTCTGTCTGAGAAAACAGACGGAACATTAGGAGGCCGGAGACGGCCTCCTTTTTTCAGAATTCCGCTGTCAGCGGATCAAAGAACAGGGAGTAAACAAATGGCAAAAGCAAAGACAACTGCATTTTTCTGCAGTGAATGCGGATATGAATCTTCCAAATGGATGGGTCAGTGTCCGGCTTGTAAGGCATGGAATACCTTGGTGGAGGAACCGACGGCAGGATCAGCACGGTCTGCATCCCCCTCTGGCCGTCTGTCTGCCGTAAGCGGGATCGGTGCAGGCAAGAGGGAGAAAGCTGCCCTCTTATCAGAGATATCCTTAGAAGAAGAGGATCGGATTTCCACAGGCTTTAAGGAGCTGGATCGTGTGCTGGGAGACGGGATCGTAGCCGGTTCTCTGATACTGGTGGGAGGAGATCCGGGAATCGGGAAATCCACTCTTTTATTACAGGTCTGCCGTCAGCTGGCAGCAGATGGAAAAAAAGTGCTCTATATATCAGGAGAAGAATCCTTAAAGCAGATCAAGATGCGGGCCTGCCGGATCGGAAGCGTAACAGGAGATCTGCGTTTTTTGTGCGAGACAAATCTGGACCGGATCAGTCAGGCCATTGATCTGGAAAAGCCCCAGATTGTGGTGATCGATTCCATCCAGACCATGTACCGGGAGGAGATTTCCTCTGCTCCCGGAAGCGTCAGCCAGGTAAAAGAATCCACAGGCCTTTTGATGCAGATTGCAAAGAGCCGGGGCATTGCCATCTTTGTAGTAGGCCATGTGACAAAGGAGGGGGTGGTGGCAGGCCCTAGAGTGTTGGAGCATATGGTGGATACGGTGCTCTATTTTGAAGGAGACCGGAACGCAGTCTATCGGGTTTTAAGAAGTGTAAAGAACCGTTTTGGTTCTACCAATGAAATCGGTGTATTTGAGATGCGGGAGGAAGGCCTCATGGAGGTGGAGAATCCTTCAGAATATATGCTGGACGGCCGGCCGGAAAATGCTTCCGGGGCAGTGGTTTCCTGCTCTTTGGAAGGAAGCCGTCCCATCCTTTTAGAGGTTCAGGCTCTGGTAGCTGAAACAAATTTCGGCATGCCAAGACGCACGGCGGCAGGAACGGACTATAACCGTGTGAATCTTCTCATGGCAGTGCTTGAGAAAAGGTGCCGATACGAGATGTCCCGTCTGGACGCCTATGTCAATATCGCAGGCGGTATGCGGATGAATGAGCCGGCGTTAGATCTTGCCATTGTAATGGCTCTTATGTCCAGCTATAAGGACCGGCCGGTGGATCCGGGTATGCTTATATTTGGAGAAGTGGGGCTTTCCGGGGAGGTCCGGGCGGTTTCACAGGCGGATAAACGGGCAGCCGAGGCAGCCAGGATGGGCTTTACTTCCTGTGTGCTTCCAAAGGTTTGTCTCGATAAGATGAAGCCCATAAAAGGGCTTAAGATGATCGGGGTATCCAATGTGCGGGAGGCGATCGGGCTTTTGTAGGGGTGAAATCATATGGATAACGTTCGAACGAAATTCTGATTCAGACTTCTTTTTCATACGTTGCTAACCGACATTTTACAGATCCTCAAAATACACAAAATAATCCAACGTTATTTTGACGAACCTATTTTAAAGGATGGTTTTCTTTTTGGTTTTGTTCTGGTAAACTATGTTTATCAGAAAGGAATGGAAGAAGATGTCCGATGGGAAGAATCAGATTAGTATAAATATAGAAAATTTCCCGATTGGAGGCTTGTAATGAATGAGCTGAGTATTAGCACAATCTGATGCTCATTATCGGAGAGGGTACGTTGTGTTTGATGGATGGCGCAGATGCGGCAATTCGTTCTGGTGGAAACATTTAGAGAAGTATGTATTCGTTTGGATATCGGCTTCCTGTTGCAGAAACAGCTGGATGCTTATATTAGAATCAACGAAGCCCTGGCATTGTATTTGACTCAAATATGCAATCTCAGCTTATTCGAATTTCATCTTCGAATAAGGGTGATTCTGGATAGTTACGTTATAATAAGCACAAAACATCAAAAACTTATAAGTGCTTTGCATGGGAAAATTTATAATTATATTGAATCACATAATGGAAACTGTGAAATTATTCCTGCGCCATTTGCTGTGTTTCTAAAAGACAATGATGAAAATGAATCCTATGTAGAGCCGGATATATCTGTAATCTGTGATCCTGATAAGATAGATGATAAAGGCTGTCATGGATCGCCGGACTGATTATAGAAATAGTTTCAGCTTCAAGCAGGAAATAGGACTATTCCAGAAAGCAACTTTTTATATTTGGAAGCAGGTGTCCTGGAATATTGGATTGTTGATCCTATAAAAGAAACTATTTTAATTTACAGGCAATCTGAGGATTGGGTTCCGTTATTTACCAGGTTTGGCGAGAAAGTAAAGTCAGGAATTTATGATGAATCTGGAAATAGTAATTGCATAATCTAAAAAATAATTTAAAAAATAAAAAAACTGTTGACACTTTCCTGATGGTATGGTATTATAACTGAGGTTCGAGAGAACAGCAAAACAAACAACCAAATAGGGGAATAGTTCAATGGTAGAGCAGCGGTCTCCAAAACCGTAGATGGGGGTTCGAGCCCCTCTTCCCTGCTGACTATTTGAAAAAATAGCCCAACCCGCAAGAAGTCCGGAGTACTGTAGAGTATTCCGGTTTTTTGTATTTAAACAAGGAAATCGGAACAGGAGATACAGAAATTTATGAATAAGAAGGAATGTAATGAGATCAAAAAACTTTTTACCCCTGCAAACTGTGCCATCAGCCGGATCTGCGGCTGCTATGTAGATTCAGAGAAAAACAAAAAGACAGAATTAAAGGAAGCCTTCCTTTCTTTGCCGGAGGAGGAGGCATTTAAGTATTTTACCATTTTCAGAAACGGGCTTTCGGGAACAGTGGGGAAAAATCTTTTAAATATGGAGTTTCCTTTACATACGGAATCAGAAGGGGGCACCCAGAACTTCCTTTTAAAGCTGAGAGACAGTGAATTAAAGGATGAGGCGCTCATCGAGGAGTTTTATGATAAGATTATTGCCAATTTTGATTACGGTGAGAATTATTATATCATTCTCATCCACTGTGCCTATGATATTCCTGCAAAGGCCACAGACGGTTCGGAGATGTTTGACGCGTCTGATTATGTATATGAGTTTATCCAGTGTACCATCTGTCCTGTGAAGCTTTCAAAGGCAGGGCTCTGTTATAATTCCATGACAAATGCCATTGAAAACCGCATCCGGGACTGGCTGGTGGAGGCGCCCATCAACAGCTTCCTGTTCCCGGCTTTCAATGACCGGAATACAGATATTCACAGTCTGCTCTTTTATGCCAAAAATCCGGAGCAGCTGCCGGACAGCCTGATTGACGAGGTATTAGGCTGCGGGATTCCCATGTCGGCCAAGAGCCAGAAGGAAACTTTTCAGGCGATCGTGGAGGAAACACTGGGAGAAAACTGTGATTTTGAAACCGTAAAAAATATCCATGAAAATTTAAGCGAACTGGTAGAGGAGACAAAGGACGAGCCAGTGCCTTTGACTCTGGATAAGTACCAGGTAAAGAAGCTCCTTGAAAATAACGGCGCATCGCCGGAGAAGCTTGAGGAGTTTGAGGAGCGCTATAAGGATGTGGAAAATACGCCGGAAACAAGCTTTGTGGCAGCTAATGTGGTAAACACAAAGACATTTGAAATAAAAACACCGGACGTGACCATCAAGGTGGCTCCGGATAAGACGTATTTGGTGGAAAACAGGATGATCGACGGACGCCCCTGCATTGTGATTGCCATCAATGAGCATGTGGAAATCAACGGTATTTCCTGTCGTCCCATTGCAGTACAGAAATAGGCTTTCTGCACACCCAAAGTAAGGCAGTCTATGCACACTTTATGCTGTATGGACAAAAAAAGTAATAGTTGCTATAATGACTACAGCCATATTACAAAAGGAAGGGTGAACTTACAGATGAGTCGTACAATTAAAGCAGGTCATGTATATCGACAGTATTCCCGCGACGGAATGTTTATTGCAGATTATAAAAGCTCCCGTCTGGCTTACGAAGCGACAGGCGTATCGTTAGGTTCTATCGCCAGAGCTGCCCATGGAGAGCGTAAAACAGGAGGCGGTTATCTGTGGCGGGTCGTTCCTGAAAATACTCCCGAAGATCCGATCAGCGTAGATCTTACCAGCCGGATCGGCTACCATGACAAGCGTCCGCTGATCCAGATGACGTTAGACGGCGAACCGGTTGCTGAATTTATTTCTATTGCTCATGCCAGCCGAAGTCTGGGCATCAGCAGAAGAAGCCTTTCCTGTGCTCTTACCGGAGCACAGAAAACGGCCGGAGGCTTTATCTGGAAGGAAAAAGAATCAGAAGAAAACAAATAAAATTGTATAATATACATAAAATACAGCGCAAAATACGGGCATAATCTGAAAAAGTGCTGGAAAAATCCCCTTTCCTATAGTACAATAAGGACACGAGGCAGACAGCCGGGACGGTTAAAGGTTCCCCTTCGTCTGTAAGGTTGTCTGTCCATGAACAGGAAAGGGGATTTTGTTATGGGAAAAAAACGCAATATTATCGTAGGACAGTCTGGAGGCCCTACTGCTGTGATCAATTCCAGCCTTGCAGGTGTATACAAGACTGCAAAGGAGAGAGGCTTCCATAAGGTTTACGGTATGCTTCATGGCATTGAAGGTTTTTTGGATGAGATGTATGTGGATTTGTCCACGCAGATTCATTCGGATATGGATATTGAGCTGTTAAAGCGTACTCCGTCTGCCTTTTTAGGTTCCTGCCGTTTTAAGCTGCCGGAGATCCATGAAAATCCCGAAATCTATGAAAAGATCTTTTCCATTATGAATAAACTGGAGATCGAAGTATTTATCTACATCGGCGGAAATGATTCTATGGATACCATCAAAAAGCTTTCCGATTATGCGATCGTAAAGGGACATGAGCAGAAGTTTTTAGGTGTTCCAAAGACCATTGACAATGATCTGGCGCTTACAGACCATACCCCTGGCTTTGGAAGCGCGGCTAAATATATTGCAGCCTCCACAAAAGAAGTGATCCGGGATGCCATGGGCCTTTCCTACAAGCGGAAAATGATTACTATCATGGAAATCATGGGACGGAATGCAGGCTGGCTTACGGGAGCTACGGCTCTTGCAAAGACAGAGGACTGCTGCGGTCCCGATCTGATCTACCTTCCGGAGATTCCCTTTGATGTAGACCGGTTTCTGAAAAAATGCAGTGACCTGCTGGAAAAGAAGCCTTCCATTGTAATTGCAGTTTCTGAGGGCATCAAGGTACCGGACGGACGGTATGTATGCCAGCTGGCCGGGAGGAAGCGATTATGTAGATGCCTTTGGTCACAGACAGGCTGGCCGGAACCGCAGGCTATCTGGCCAGTTTCCTGGCCGCCAAGACAGGCTGCAAGACCAGAGCTGTAGAGCTTTCTACCCTCCAGCGCAGCGCTTCCCATATGGCCTCACGCGTGGATATCAATGAAGCCTTTATGGTGGGAGGCCGCCGCGGTAAAAGCGGCAGACGAAGGGGATTCCGGGCGTATGGTTGGTTATCGACCGGGTATCGGATGACCCCTATATGAGCGCGGCAGGAATTTATGATGTGCATAAGATTGCAAATAATGAAAAGCTGGTTCCCAGATCCTGGGTAAACCGGGAGGGGAATTATGTAACCAGAGAATTTATTGACTACGTAGAGCCTCTGATCCAGGGCGATTATCAGCCATTTATGGTAAACGGGCTTCCCCAGCATCTGGTGCTGAAACGGTAGGTAAATATGAGACAGTGGAAAAAATGGGCGGTTTTCATCGGAACGGCCGTATGTCTGGTTCTTGGTTCGGTATATCTGTATACTCTGTTCCGACCCGGTTTATGGATGCAGGAAACGTTTCTGTACCGTCAAAAGGACGGGAGCTTTACAGGAGCGGATGGAAAGACGGATTATAAAATGCAGATCCGCCGCCAGGACAGGGCTGCATGGATTGAGTTTTCTGTTAATGAAACAAAGAAGCTTTATGAAGTCAGATGGGATCCTGATAACTCCAGAGGGAAGATTTTTGAAGACGGGGCTCTGGTTTTCTTGGGGGAAGCCCATCTGGTGGGAGATACCTGGCTTTTAACGGGGGATGGAGAAGAAGTATACTTTGATATGCAGATAAAAACGGTATATCTACGGAGCATTCCGATGAGGAGCTTTTTCCTGATTACAGCTGTATCTACCGCTGGGCGGTGAATGAGAACTGTCAGAAACGGGGAAGGGTGGAAGTATTGCCTGTGATCGCTTTTTTAGGTGTACTGCTGGCTCTGGATACTGCATTCCCGGATCTGTTTTTTAAATTTCAGCACGGCCTTGCAGTAGAAGGCGGAGAACCCAGCGAGTTTTATCGCATGGGGCAGTTTATAGGAAGAATCGCTATCGTTTTGGGAATCATTGTGGGGGTAGCGGCCAGTTTTCATGCACCCTGATCCCGGTAAAAGGAACAAAGGAGGGAATGGTATGAACGAATGGAACAAAGAAATTCAAAATGAAAATGAGCTTCAGGTTGTGATTTCTGTTTCCAAAGCAGAGGAGCTGGGAAAATGGCTGGGAATACTGTTCTGGATGGTAATTCCCAGTATAGCAGGCGCTGTACTGAGCAATCAGGCGGTGGCAGCCTGGCTGCCTTTTTTGTATCTGCCGGGGCGGATCATCAGTATGGTTACGCTGTGCGCGTATGGCTATATACTTTTAAAGCTGTCTTCTGAAAGCAGCCGCTACCGTATGGCAGCGATTTGCTGTCTGGCATCCGTTGCAGTGGATGCAGGAAGCTCTCTGGTTCCGGAGGGCGCTGCTATGGCTTCGCTGATCGGACTGCTTTCCTTCCCTGTGATGATCCTGGCATTTTACGGGGAATATTCCGAGTATATGGGCCATTCCGAAGTAATCTGTGCGCTGGATGAAGAGATGGCTGTAAAATGGAAACGGCTCTGGAAGTGGTTTGTGTATTCATTTGGATTAATGATAAGCTCCGTTCTTCTGGTGATGTTAAACGGGATGCTGGGAATTACGGCGCTTTTGGTAGGTACCATCGGAACACTGATCGTAAGCGTTATGAAGCTGACCTGCCTGTACCGCACTGCAAAATATTCCGGGAATATGCAACGGAGAGCAGCAGATAACGGGGGAGCAAAAAAGACGAAAACGTTTGCAAAACTCTCACGAAAATTTCTGTTATCTCTGATTGTATTTAAATGAGAACAAAATGTATTTTCTAAAAACAGGAAATGTAATTTGCAATTATGACGGACAAAATGAGAGCTGTGAGATAAAAATATATAAAATACACAAAAAACATCAGAAATTCATGAATGACTCGGAGGCAGAATAAAATTTGACATGAAAGTGTAATAGTGATATAACTATACAACGAAATAGAATAACACACTTTGATACAAAAAGGAGTCTTTGAAAATGAAAGAAAAGAAAATTCTGCTGACATCCATTGAGGAGGCAAAGCGCTTTGTAACGGAGGCTTCCAGGTGTGACTTTGATGTTGATGTATTTTATAATCGTTTTACAATTGATGCAAAGTCCATCCTTGGTGTATTAAGCCTGGATCTTGCAAGAGTTCTGACCGTACAGATGAATGGTGAAAATGAAGAATTTGAAGCATATCTGGAAACCATTTCTCCGGATGCCTGCACAACAGCTGCATAAATTTTATTTTTCTTTTAACGGAACCTGTGACAGGGGACGGACTGCGAACATAAGTTTGCAATCCGTCTTTTTTTGTGATATGCTGAAAGCAATCATGAGGAAAAGGGAGCATCTGCTCCAGAGGCCGACAGGAGGGAGAAAATGGCACAGAGGGAAGCTCTGTCTCAGGTACGGATTTCCGTGAGGAATCTGGTGGAATTTGTGATGCGGTCAGGCGATCTGGATGACCGCAGGATGGCAGGAGCAAAAAAGGAGGCTATGCAGGCCGGAAGCCGTCTGCACCGGAAGATCCAGCGCAGGATGGGCTCGGATTATCAGGCAGAGGTAAGCTTAAAGCATACAGTAAAAGAGGATTCGTTTGAGCTTCTCATTGAGGGACGGGCCGATGGGATCATCACAGAGCCCGGCGGAGTGACCATTGATGAGATCAAATGTATTTATATGGATCCGGGAAGGCTGGAGGATCCGGATCCGGTCCATATGGCTCAGGCGCTTTGCTATGGAACTATATATGCCGTTCACCATGATCTGGAAGAAATTGGGATTCAGCTTACCTACTGCAATATTGAGACGGAGGAGATCCGCCGGTTTAAGGAGGTTAAAACCAGAGAAGAACTGGAGGACTGGTTTAAAGGACTGATCCATGAGTATGTAAAATGGGCCAGGTATCTGTACCATCACAGGATGCGCAGACAGGAGTGCTTAAAGACTCTGCAATTTCCCTATGCGTATCGGGAGGGCCAGAAGGAACTGGCTGCCTGTGTGTACCGCTCTGTGGCAGAGGGGAGAAACCTCTATATCCAGGCGCCTACCGGAGTGGGAAAGACGCTTTCTACCGTATTTCCCAGCTTAAAGGCCATGGGAGAAGGCTATGGGGAAAAGCTGTTTTATCTCACTGCCAGAACCATTACGCGCAGCGTGGCAGAGGAGGCCTTTGATATCCTGAGAGGAGAGAAAGGGCTGTATTTTAACACAGTAACTATTACGGCAAAGGAAAAGCTCTGCGTGCTGGAAAAGCCAAGCTGCAATCCCTATGATTGTCCCAGGGCAAAAGGCCATTTTGACCGGGTCAATGACGCGGTCTATGAGATCATTCATGAGGAAGAGGGGATTACCAGAGAAAAGGTATTACGGTATGCGGAGCGGTTTCAGGTATGTCCCTTTGAGTTCTGTCTGGATATCAGCAGCTGGACAGACGGGATTATCTGCGATTACAATTATGTGTTTGATCCCAATGTGCGGCTGAAACGTTATTTTGCTGAGGGGGAGCAGACGGGCTCTTACCTGTTTTTGGTGGATGAGGCCCACAATCTGGTGCCAAGAGCCAGGGAAATGTACAGCGCAGCCGTTGTGAAGGAGGATCTTCTTTTAGCAAAAAGAATCCTGAAGGGACTTCCCGGAGCGGCAAAGACAGTCTCACTTCTGGATGCCTGCAATAAGCGCATGCTGGAGCTGAAGAGAGCTTACGGGACAGGAAAAGAGGAAGAAGGGATCAGCCACCGGAGAGTTTTGGGCGCAGATTATGAGCTTTTGGGTGATGTGAAGCTGCTTGCCCTGGAGCTGATGGCCATGTTTGGAGAGCTGGAAGCTTTTATGAATGAAAACGGAGAATTTACGGACCGGGATCTGGTGCTGGAGCTCTATTTTAAGGTTCGTGATTTTTTGAATATCCATGACCGTTTAGATGACCGCTACAGGATCTACGCAAGGCTTTTGGAGGATGGAAGCTTTATGGTAAAGCTCATGTGCATGGATCCGTCAGAATGTCTGCGCCGGTGTCTGGATCAGAGTGAAAGTACGGTGTTTTTTTCGGCTACCCTGCTGCCGGTTCAATATTATAAGGAGCTTTTAAGCGGTGATCCGCAGGAATATGCGATCTATGCCAAATCGCCGTTTTCACCTGAAAACCGTCTGGTGCTTGCGGCGTCGGATGTGAGCAGCCGTTACAGCAGGCGGGGACGGAGCCAGTACGAGCGGATTGCGGACTATCTGGAAGTCATTATCCGGGAACGGAAGGGCAATTATATGGTATTTTTTCCGTCCTATCAGTTTCAGGAGCAGGTGGAGGCTATCCTTTTGGAGCGGGAAAGGACAGGCTCTCTGGGCTTTGACCGCATTTGCCAGTCAAACCGGATGACAGAGGAGGAGAGAGAGGCGTTCTTAGAGCAGTTTGAAGCGAAACGCAGCCGGTCTTTTGCCGCGCTCTGCGTAATGGGAGGTATCTTTTCTGAGGGAATTGATTTAAAGGAGGAGCGCCTGATCGGGGCGGTTATCGTGGGAACGGGACTTCCTCAGGTAAACACGGAGCAGGAGATTTTAAAAGAATATTTTGACGAGAGAGAGGGAAATGGGTTTGATTATGCATACCAGTATCCGGGCATGAATAAGGTCATGCAGGCGGCCGGGCGGGTGATCCGCACGGTGAATGACAAAGGAGTGATCGCTCTTTTGGACGACCGTTTTCTGCGCCCGGAGTATGTAGCCCTTTTTCCGAGGGAATGGGGGACCTATACCGTAGTAAACCGCGGAAATGTATCCCAGGCCCTGAGAGAATTTTGGGAAAAATTTCCGCGGCAGGAGGAAATGTAAGCTTCTTTTGCTACAGCATTTCCATAAAGTGTTTGGCAGCCTGGGATACAGGCAGGTTTTCGTTGTAGGCTACTACCATCTGTCTGGCAGGAAGTGTTTCGGACAGCTTAAGGATAAATAAATCCTTATCCTGCTCCGGGATGCAGAAGTCCGGCACAAAGGCGATCCCCAGGCCGATCCGAGCCAGATCAATGAGAAGGTCATTGCTGGAAAGCTCGATTTCAGGCACCAGATCCAGACGGTTTTTCTGAAAGATCTGATGGAGAAATTCGCTGGTTGTGCTTTTTCTGTCTAACATCATAATAGGGTAGTCAAGGAGCTGGTTTAGGGACACTGATTTTCCCTCCAGGTCAAAGGCCTGGCGGTTAGCTACGAATACATCGTGAAATTCATTGATCACCCGTGTGTGCAGGCTGCCTGACAGGGCAGAATTGGGATAATTTGCCACAATAAAATCGCACTGTCCGTTTTCCAGCACCTTGGCACATTCAATGGAAGTGTGGTTCGTAACCTTGATGTGAATATTGGGAAACTCCTTGTGAAAACGGTTCAGATACGTTACCAGATAGTAGCGGCAGATCGTGTCGCTGGCTCCAATGCGCAGCTGGCCTCCATTCAGGGTATGGGCCTCCAAAAGCTGGTTTTCCCCTTTTCGGATCAGGTTCATGGCCGGTTCGATATGCTTTAAAAGAATTTCGCCTTCAGGGGTGAGCTGTACCCGCTTGGTGCTTCGGATGAAAAGGGGCTGGTTCAGCTTTTTTTCCAGGACTTTAATGGACTGGCTGACAGCAGACTGTGAGATAAAGAGCTGCTTGGAAGCCTCTGAAAAGCTGAGTGTGGCGGCAACGTGGTAAAACACCTTATATAATTCATAATTTATATCCATTATTAAGTCCTCCTTATAACTGTATCTATATTAACAGCTTTGTGAGGCTTTGTAAAGTGGTTGACTTGGCGGCGGGGATGGATTATTCTTATAGAGATGTTATTTTAATGAAAAAGGAATGTAGATATTCATGGCAGAAAATTTTTATGAAATGTATCTGGAGGAGATGGAGTTAATCCGGCCTCTGGATCAGGAAGAGGAAAAGAGAGTCCTGGCGGCAGCTGCCAGGGCAGATAAAGAGGCAGGAAACCGTCTGGTAGAAGGGAATCTGGCTAGGGCGCTGGCTGTTGCAAAGGAATATGAGGGAAAAGAGCTTCCCATTTCCGATCTTGTTCAGGAGGCCAATATGGCTCTTATGATGGCTGTCACAGAGTATGACGGAAGCCAGGAGTGGCCGGACTTTGCAGAAACGAAGATCCGTCAGGCGGTTGAGGCGGCCTTGCTGGAACAAAGGAGCGAGGCGGAGATTGAGGAAACGATGGCAGCCAGAGTGAATGTGCTTCAGACCGTATCCCAGGTCATGGCAAAGGAGCTGGGCAGGGAGGCTACCGTAGAGGAACTGGCGGAAAAGATGAAGATGACGCCGGATGAGATCAAGGATATCATGAAGCTGGCGCTGGACGCCCTGACGGTAAACGGGGAAGGTACGGCGGCTTCTGACGGGGAGGCAGAGGAAGATACAGAACCGGCTCCTGCTCTCCGCAGAGACGGATATGGAAGAAGCGGCCGTCCATCCCTGGGCTATGATCCTATGAGAGACGGCTGGGATTTAAACAGTTAGGAGAAGGGCATGAAATTATACTTAATACGCCATGGACAGACAGACTGGAATATTGAGCGCAGGATTCAGGGACAGCAGGACATCCCCTTAAATGAAACCGGACGTGCCCAGGCCGCCTGCCTCACAAAGGCCATGAAGGATAAAAAGCTGACCGCCATTTATACAAGCCCTCAGATCAGGGCCTATGCCACGGCTCAGGCAGCAGCAGGAGAGAATCCTGTTCCTATCATCCCTTTGCCGGGGCTGATGGAGATTAACTACGGAGACTGGGAAGGGAAGACAGCACAGGAGCTGCTTGAACGAGACGGGGATCGCTATAAAGCCTGGTGGGACCGCCCGGCAGAGGTGGCTCCCCCCGGAGGGGAAACCGTGATACAGGTAGATGACCGCTGCCTGAAAGCCTGGGAGTTCATTAAAAGCCAGATAACCGGCGATACGGCCATTGTATCCCATGGAGGGCTGCTGGCCCATTTTATGGAGCAGCTTTTAAAGGGGAGCGGCGAAGAAGGCGGGGAGCGGGTTGTGCATAATGCAAGCATTACTACCTTTGAGTATGCCCCGGAGACGGGAAGAATAGTTTTGGTCGATTTTGACCGGTGCGATCATTTGGATTAAAACATTTTATATTGTTTCAGTAGAAAAGCTCTGTGCTGTGTCTGCAGCATGGAGCTTTTGACATGGTGCAGCTGAGGCGGAAACTATGTAGCGCGAAAGGGATTTCCGGGTGGGACAGATTGTAAGGAAAACGTAAAACAGGCTCCGGAAAAAGGGAGTATAATAAAAATAAAAAAGGTATTGTCAGGAGGGAGTGTGTTTTATGAAAAAGCCGGTTTTTAGAGCAGAGCTGGCAGCGATGGCTTTGATTTTTGTCGGATTATCGGCAGGATGTGCAGGCCAGAGGCCGGGACGGGAAACAGAAATGGAATATAGCTCTGCTCCTGATATGGAACAGGGGAAAATGGACGAAATAGTGGAAATGGATGATGCGGGCAGGGAGGAGTCTGCTCATGGTGAGCTGCCCCTGAATGATTCGGCTTCCGTCCGCGTACTGGAGGATCTGGGAGCAGAGGCCAGCCTGCTTTCCGAACCATTTTATCTGGCCGGGGACAGCGGAATCAGCTGCATGGTTTATATCGACCCGGATGAAGGGGAGAGCTTTATGGATTCCCATAGGATTCAGCTCTTTTTTTCAGATGACAGAGAGAATGCTTCGGCTGTGGCAGAGTTTGTGCTGGAGCCGGGAAAGGACAAATACGAAATGGTCATCAATGTCCGTCCGTATGCAGACGGGGTACTGGAACGGGAAACAGAGGAGCCGGCCTGTGCTGCTTTTATAACAGATGAACAGGCAGGTACGCGGATTGAAGTAGAAAGTGAGGGAGCATATGGAGGTACTTATTATTCTTCCTGCAATTATGAGGAAATAGGACTGTCAGAGCGGTTTTATACGCGTACAGAACTTGCATGTCTGCCTTCAGAGAATCTTTCTCTTTTACGAAACACCATTTACGCACACCATGGGAGAAAATTCAAAACAGATAGCCTGAATGAATATTTCCAGCAGAAAATCTGGTACAGGGGCAGGATAGAGCCGGAAGCATTTGCAGAGGAGCTGCTTACAGACACAGAGCGGGCCAATGTGCAGCTGATCCGGGAACTGGAGAATATTCCTTTGAGAGCGGGTAAAGGAGGGCTATAGAGGCCCTGAGGGTATATCAGAGGCATCCTATCTTCCCTTTCTTTTAAATCAGAGGGAAGGTGAGTCATCACCTCTCACAGGAACCCATGTTTCCAGAGATACAGGCATTTCCTTTGATATGGCGCAGGCGGAAGATCGGGGAACGTATTTTACAGCGCCCGGAGTTATTTCCTGTCCTGTAACTGTTACGCAGGAACAGATGAAAGCGGTGCAGGAGGGAGGGCAGGAAGAGGTAACGGTGGATGAACTCACTGGTAAGACAAAGATATTGGAGATGGAAAATCAAATTCTTGTATTTCATGAAAAAGGGGAAACAGCTGCAGACCCAGGCTGGAATCCCTATATAGGCATTGACTATGATTATGAAAGAGGTGTTTATAAGTTGTGGCAGGACAGCGATGATACGATTATGAAGCCGGTTTATAAAGGAGAGATACGGATTGCCAAAGGCGCTGTCTGCGGCGGCCATGTGTCGCTGCTTTTGGCATCCGCTCAGCCCAGAGAGCTGAGCCTGTCTGAAGAAGAATGGGGAAACTGGATTCTCTATGACAGCAAAGGAACCATATTGGCTGTATATTATTTGGGAGATTAATGGAAGTATTTGTCGAAATGACTCTATTATGTTAAAAAAAAGACGAGATGTTTGTAAAAAAATGCCTGTTTCTATCTTGAAAATTACAAATATTGGTATTAAAATAGCAATATGATTGTAAGCGCTTACAAAATGAGAAGGCCGGAAAACGGCTGGTTTCTGAGTGAGGAAGATTCTTTAGGAGGTATCCATTATGAATGAGGTAAGAGGCAATGTGATCGTAGGCCAGTCCGGAGGGCCAACTGCAGTAATCAATTCCAGTCTGGCTGGTGTTTATAAGACTGCCAGGGACAGAGGGGCTAAAAAGGTTTACGGCATGCTCCATGGGATTCAGGGACTTTTGCAGGAGAGATATGTAGATCTGTCGGAGCATATTAAAAATGATCTGGACATTGAGCTGTTAAAGCGTACGCCTTCCGCCTATTTGGGCTCCTGCCGCTTCAAGCTTCCGGAGATTTCAGAGGACAGAGCGATTTATGACAGGATTTTTGAAATTCTGGATGGCCTGGAAGTGGAATATTTCTTTTACATCGGCGGAAATGATTCCATGGATACCATAAAGAAGCTTTCTGACTATTCTCTTTTAAATGGAAGCAAGATCCGGTTTATGGGTGTTCCAAAGACCATTGACAATGACCTTGCGGCTACGGATCATACTCCGGGCTACGGAAGCGCTGCAAAGTATATCGGTTCCATTACAAAGGAAGTGATCCGTGACGGCCTGGTATATGACCAGCAGAATGTAACGATTTTAGAGATCATGGGACGCAATGCAGGCTGGCTCACCGGCGCAGCTGCCCTTGCAAAGTGCGAGGACTGTGAAGGCCCGGATATGATCTTCCTTCCGGAGGTTACCTTTGATGTAGATGAATTTATGCACAAGGTAGCAGAGCTTCACAAGAAGAAAAAGTCGGTTGTGGTAGCTGTATCTGAGGGGGTAAAGACAGCAGACGGCCGTTATGTCTGTGAGCTTACGGACGGAATTGAATTTGTAGACGCCTTCGGCCATAAGCAGCTTACAGGAACGGCCCGTTTCCTGGCAGAGAAGATCAACCGTGAGGTGGGATGCAAGACAAGAGCCAATTGAGTTTAACTCTCTCCAAAGATGCGCTTCCCATATAGTATCCCGGGAGATATCACAGAGGCATATCAGGTAGGCGGAGCTGCCGTTAAGGAAGCCTTTGAGGGTGAAACGGGCAAGATGATCATTTTAAAGAGAGTGTCAGATGATCCTTATATTTGTGTCACAGACATTTATGACGTACATAAGGTGGCAAATGTAGAAAAGAAGGTGCCGAGGGAGTGGATCAATGAGGCCGGCGATTATGTGACAGATGAGTTTGTCAATTATATCCGCCCGCTGATCCAGGCGGAGCTTACGCCTATTATGACAGATGGGCTTCCAAGACACCTGTATTATACAGATGTGGAGAAAAAATAGAAAAAAACGGTAAAAATGCCGGACAGCGGGAACTGGAAAATCCTGCTGTCCGGCATTTAGTTTGTTCAGAATGGATCTGTTTCTCTTAGTGATACAGCTTCTTGTGCTCGTATACCGGTTCGGAGGTCAGATTCATGCCAAGTTTTTTAAAGGTTTTGATATCCACATTGGAGAGCATGACGGAGGTGTGTACCTGGCAGCCCTGAAGCTTGGGAAGCTGTCCCAGGGCTTTTTTTGCAACCGGATCCGTGGCAGCGCTCATGGACAGGGCAATGAGAACCTCGTCAGTATGGAGACGGGGATTTTTGCTTCCGAGATAGGTAGTCTTTAAGGTCTGAATGGGCTCAATGGCAGAGGGTGCGATCAGGTGGGTATCATGGGGGATTTCTCCCAGTACCTTGATGGCATTTAACAGGACTGCGGCGGAAGCGCCTAACAGGCTGCTGGTTTTTCCTGTGACAATGGTTCCGTCTTCCAGCTCAATGGCTGCTGCAGGAGCATTTAATGCCTGGGCACGTTCCAGACAGGGCGTTACCACCTTTCGATCCTCCGGCTTTATTTTGGCCTGCTTCATAAGGAGGTTCAGCTTGTAGACTTCCTCGGAATTTCCCTCCTCCTTGGCCAGATGGTTGATGGCCTGATAATAGCGGCGGTATGATCTCCTGGTTGGATGCTTCTCTGCAGGCTTCATCGTCAAAGATGCAGAAGCCAGCCATATTTACACCCATATCGGTGGGGGATTTATAGGGGCTGCTTCCGTAGATGCCCTCAAAGATTGCATTCAGTACCGGGAAAATATCTACATCACGGTTGTATGTTGACGGTTGTTTCTCCATAAGCTTCCAGATGGAAGGGATCGATCATGATTTACATCATTCAAATCAGCGGTAGCTGCTTCATAAGCCAGATTCACCGGATGCTTTAAGGGGAGATTCCAGATGGGGAAGGTCTCAAATTTGGCATATCCGGCCTTTACGCCCCGCTTATTTCATGATAAAGCTGGGACAGGCAGGTGGCCATCTTGCCGCTGCCCGGTCCGGGAGCAGTCACAATGACCAGAGGACGGCTGGTTTCGATATAATCATTTTTTCCATAGCCCTGGTCGCTGACGATCAGAGGGATATTGCTGGGATAGCCCTCGATGCAGTAATGGCGGTATACCTGGATTCCCATATGCTCCAGCTTGGCCTTAAAGATATCTGCGCTCGCCTGGCCCTGATACAGGTTGATCACAACGCTTCCCACATAAAGGCCTTTATCCTGAAACTCCTGAATCAGGCGCAGTACATCCACATCATAGGTGATCCCCAGATCCTGGCGTACCTTATTTTTCTCTATATCAGAGGCGCTGATCACAATGACGATCTCAGCCTGGTCGGCCAGCTGAAGGAGCATCCGAAGCTTGCTGTCAGGTGCGAAGCCGGGAAGAACCCTGGAGGCGTGGTAGTCATCAAACAGCTTTCCTCCAAATTCCAGATAAAGCTTATCACCAAACTGGCCGATCCGTTCTCTGATGTGTTCCGACTGCATGGAAAGGTACTTATCATTGTCAAATCCGATCTTCATGTCTTTCGTTCTCCCAATATTTTATTCTTTATAATCCGCAGCAGACAGCGGATCAACTGTTTCCTAGTATAGCATAGTTCGGGCTAGTGTGCCAGAGTGTGTTTTTAAAAATGGAAATTCGGCACGAAGACTTCTGATATGTTGGAAAGCAGCGGAATATTTATAAGTATAAAAAATAACAGTAATTAAATATATTAACTTTACTAATTTATACCACCTGTGTTATGATATAGGCAGATCAATGGTAATGTATGATTCTGTATTCTGATTTTACAGAGTGCAGGTATGGCGAACCACAGGAGGTTTTTAAATGAGCGTAAGACGAATTTTCGTAGAGAAGAAGCCAGACTATGCGGTAAAGGCTGGTGAGCTGAGAGAAGAACTGGAAAGCTATCTGGATATAAAAGGGGTAAAAAATGTGCGGGTTCTGATCCGCTATGATATTGAAAATCTGTCAGAGGAAACCTATAAAAAGGCTCTTGTGACGATTTTTTCAGAGCCTCCGGTAGATGAGGTATACGAGGAGGAGTTTCCGAAAAATCCCGGCGATCTCGTATTTTCCGTAGAATACCTGCCGGGTCAGTTCGATCAGAGAGCCGATTCCGCAGAGCAGTGTGTAAAGCTGCTAAAGGAAGATGAGGAGCCGGTGATCCGCACTGCTACAACTTATGTGATCACTGCGCCTTTGACCCAGGCACAGGAGGAGGCAATCCGCCATTTCTGTATCAATCCGGTGGACAGCCGTCAGGCTGAGGAAACCAAGCCGAAGACCCTGGTGACTGAATTTGAGGTGCCGGAGGATATTAAGAGCTTTGATGGCTTTGCCCATGCATCCAAAGAGGATTTGAAGGAACTTTACGGTACACTGAATCTGGCCATGACCTTTAAGGATTTTCTTCATATCCAGAAGTATTACGCAGAGGAAGAGCACAGAGATCCTACCGTGACAGAGATCCGTGTGCTGGACACCTACTGGTCCGACCACTGCCGTCATACCACATTTTCTACAGAGCTTAAAAATGTGACCTTTACAGAGGGAGAGTATAGAAAACCAATCGAGGATACGTATCATCAGTATCTGGCAGACAGAGAGGATAATTTATAAAGGAAGAGATGACAAGTATGTCTGCCTGATGGATCTTGCGCTGATGGCCATGAAGAAGTTAAGAAGCGAGGGAAAGCTGGAGGATATGGAGATCTCCGACGAGATTAATGCCTGCAGCATCGTGGTTCCCGTTGAAATCGATGGCGTAACGGAAGAG
>ENA-OQAB01000303-OQAB01000303.1-human-gut-metagenome-genome-assembly--contig:-NODE-303-length-28416-cov-4.007635_pt1 | contig 28416 bp, 36 predicted proteins | sample MGYA00242490_ERZ504517 | MGnify/ENA primary metagenome ERZ504517 (study PRJEB26092, sample SAMD00036298) | human gut metagenome | host: Homo sapiens | study: EMG produced TPA metagenomics assembly of...
GTTCCGATACGCCTGCCTGGAAGAATGCGCCGCGAATCGCCTTTCTTGAAGGCGTTTGAAGTCTTTTTTCAAGAAACCGTTACCGGGTCTTGTCGGAGTTGGACAAGTCGGCGGAAGCGACAACCATGTTCTCTACCTGAGTGGCAAGAGCGCCGAGCACGGTGGCCGATGCGGCACGTGTAGCCACGTTGGCTTTCTGCTCGATAGCAGCCCAGTTCACTTCGGGAGCCTTGCCGGAGAAGAACAGTTCCAGTTGCCGCCTTTTCAGGATTGGCTTTGCCCATGCGGCTTTGACTGCATATTTCTCTGCCATGATGCTCTTCAATTCGGCAGCGCGTTTAGCGTAAAGTTCGGCCACTTCCGGGAAAACTGTTGAACGGATTTTCCGGGTTACCACCCAGATTCTTGATTGTGTTTACGTAAGCGTCGCCGCCCAAAGGAGCGCCGTGGGTAGCGCAGTTGGCTTCATAGCTGCTGCCGTCCGCCTTGCGCGCGCCTTTACCCATAACGGTATGGCCGATAATCAGTGTAGGACGCTCTGCCTCGGCTTTAGCTTCGTTGAGTGCACCGCGGATGGCATCTGCGTCGTTACCGTCGATTTTGATGACTTTCCAGCCCCATGCCTCGTATTTCTTGGCGGTATCTTCGATGGTTACATCTTTCGTTTCGGTGGAAAGCTGGATGTCGTTGGCGTCATAGAACATGATGAGGTTGTCCAGACCCAGCGCACCGGCAATACGGCCTGCGCCCTGTGAAATTTCTTCCTGAATACCACCGTCGGAGATATATGCGTAAATAGTCTGGTTCATTACTTCTTCAAAACGAGCCTTCATGAACTTGGCGGCGATGGCTGCTCCGACGGCAAAGGTGTGTCCTTGTCCCAACGGGCCGGAGGTGTTTTCAATGCCGCGCATGATGTCGCGTTCGGGATGTCCCGGAGTAGGGCTTCCCCATTGACGGAACTCTTTCAGCTCATCCAGCGTGAACTTGCCTGCCAGCGCCAATGTGGAATAAAGCATCGGTGACATGTGTCCCGGGTCAAGGAAGAAGCGGTCGCGACCTTCCCAGGCGGGGTTCTCAGGATCGTATACTAAGAACTCGGAGAAGAGTACATTCACAAAGTCGGCACCACCCATAGCGCCACCGGGATGTCCGGAGTTGGCTTTTTTCGACCATAGAAGCAGCAAGGATACGGATGTTGTCCGCTGCAAGGTTCATAAGTTTCTTGTCGTTCATATTATTAAAATAATTATAATTTGAATACTCTTTAAGCGGGTTGATTTCTTGCTTGTTAATTTTAACAGGACAAAGATAACTCTTTATGTCTAATCCGCAACATAGAAAGTCGCTCTTTTTTCTTGCACCCGTCACCCGCTTCTTGTTTTAATTACAATAAGTCTTTGCGGTTGATTTACTGTAACTCAAGGGTAACAACCGATTGGGCGGGGAGTTTTATTTTCAGAACTTCTTTATTGATTTTTATCTCTTTGAGAGGTACTGATTTCACTTTACCGGGGTTTTAAAAGAAATTAAGGCCTATTATCCGTAAGGAAGTAATAATTTTTCCTACGGCCTTTCGGGCTTGTGCTCCCGGCGGATGTACAATAACTTTCCGCTTGTTATTTACATCAACGTTTTATTGTTAAAATGTGGGGTACGCTCTTTGGAAACTGTTACACTGCATAAAAAAGGGCGTATAGTGATAAGGTAGCAGGATGAATGCAAGCGACAAAAATAGGGTGATACTGTGGAAAACCACTTTATCACCCTATCGCTTTATCGCTTTTTGATTTGTTTATTCTAATCTGCGTGCACCGTCGCTGATTACGACATCGTAAACCTTCGGACTTCTGTTGAATTTCTTCTTGAATTCCTCTTTGGCTCTTTCGATAAAGGTGCTGTACAGTTCTTCTTTAACGAGGTTAATGGTGCAACCGCCGAAGCCGCCGCCCATAACACGCGAACCGGTTACGCCGCAATCAAAAGCAAGGTCATTCAGGAAGTCGAGTTCTTCGCAGCTTACTTCATACAGTTTACTCATGCCATGATGTGTTTCGTACATCTTCTGGCCTACCGTTTCGTAATCGCCTTTTTCCAAAGCATCGCAAACATCGAGCACGCGTTGGATTTCTTCAATCACGTATTCTGCGCGCATAAAGTCTTCCGCGCTGATTTCGGCTTTGGCTTCTTCGAGCATTTCCATGTTGCAGTCACGCAGGAATTCCACATGCGGGTGTTTTTTCTGGATAGCGGCAACGGCAGCCTCGCAGCTTTGGCGACGCTTATTGTATGCGGACGAAGCAAGTTCGTGTTTTACTACGGAATCTACCAGTACCAAGCGGTAGCCTTTCGGCTCGAACGGGAAGTACTGATATTCCAGCGAGCGGCAATCCAGACGGATAAGGCTGCCTTTTTTACCGAATACGGAAGCAAACTGGTCCATGATGCCACAGTTAACGCCGCAGTAGTTGTGTTCCGTAGCCTGACCTATTTTAGCCAATTCGAATTTGTCGATTTTATTGTCGCCGAACAGGTCGTTCAATGCATAAGCATAAGTACTTTCCAATGCAGCGGAAGAGGACATACCTGCACCCAAAGGCACATCGCCTGCAAAAGCGGTATTGAATCCTTTCACTTCTACACCGCGTTTAATCATTTCGCGGCATACACCGAAAATATATCTTGCCCAGCTGGCGCGGGGAGCGTCTTCTTCGTTCAGACCGAATTCCACATAATCTTTCAAATCGATGGAATAAGCTTTGACTGTGTTTGTGCCATTGGGTTTCACTTCTGCAATCATACCTTTGTCGATTGCTCCGGGGAATACAAAACCACCGTTATAGTCGGTATGCTCACCGATTAAGTTGATGCGACCCGGAGAAGCATAAACAGCTCCTGTTGTTCCGTCAAAATGCTTGATGAAACGGCTTCTTACGTATTCTATATCCATGATATTGTTTTTTAAGGTGAATAAATCTAATTACCTGTATTTATCTATCAATCAACTTTAATATCCTTGTTTACGTTCTTGCAACCTATCAGCGCATAATAAAGCAGATAGGCGAGGGCCACTACAATCAGCCAATAACTTGTGAGGTAGCCGATTCCGTCATTCCAGTCAACAATGGCGTTTTGCAATAGAGGCAGGATACCACCGCCGCAAACCAGAACCATGAAGATTCCGGAAGCTTTTTCCGTATATTTACCTAATCCTTCTACGGCAAGGTTGAAGATTCCACCCCACATGATGGATGTACAAAGTCCGACTAACGCAAGGAACATTGCATTGACAGGCACATGTACGAGTCCGAACATGCCTTCGGAACTGTTCTTGAATACCGGCATATTTACCATTGAGTCTGTTGGCGCGAACATGGCGGAGATAACCAGGATAATTCCTATGGCAGAAGCCGTTCCCAACATCGCTTTGGCTGAAATCTTGCTACCGATACTTGCGCCGATAAGACGGCCTACCAACATCAGCAACCAGTATGTAGCGGTAACGGAACCTGCAATGGCTTCTGCTCCTGCTCCATTTACACCCAATACATCCAAATCCGGATTTTGTAACCATTTGTTCAATACGTTGGGTACTCCCACCTCTATTCCCACATAAACAAAGATACCGATGGCGCCGAATATGAAGTGGCGGAATGACAGAGGTCCGTATTGAGAATGAGTGGAATCGGTTTTTACCTCTGCTTTTTCTTTTTCAGGTATGGTGGAGAAGAAGATAACGATGAATGCGAATGCGAATATAGCCAAAGCTGCGTACATCAGAGGGAATACGTCGCTGATTTTGGCATTGGTAATGGAAGGTATCAGAATACCGGTCAGGATGATTACGGAAGTTCCTGCCAATGAGTTGAATGAGCCGCCGAGCTGGATAAGCTGGTTGCCTTTGTTTCCACCGCCGCCAAGGGAGTTAAGCATAGGGTTTACTACCGTATTGAGCAAACACATGGAAAAACCTGCAATGAATGCCCCCAACAAGTAAATACCGAAGCTGCCGGCCACACCGGAGAGCGTCTGGATACCTACTCCTACGAATCCTATCGTAATGGCAATGAGAGCCGTTTTCTTATATCCCATTTTTTGCAGCATATTGCCTGCCGGATATCCCATTACAGCATAGGCGATGAAGTTGGCAAATACGCCGAGAGTGCCCATCCAGTTGGGTACGCCAAATTGAAATTTCAAAATGTCACCCATCGGTGAAGCCAGGTTTGTTACGAATGAAATCATACCAAACAAGAAAATCATTACGATGATGGCAACGATGTTCCCGTTCTGTTTTTGTTGTGTCATGGTTTTGAAAAATTTATAAGTTTATAATTAGGTTAGTTATTTCATTGATGCGCTATTCTTGTACACCGAATTTATAGATGGTAATTTGCTGATATTCGTCTCCGGGAAGTAATACTGCCGATGGGAAATGCGCCTTGTTGGGAGTATCGGGGAAACATTGCGCTTCAAAGCACACGGCGCTTCTTGCGGGGAAAGTTGCTCCATGAGCGCCTGCAAATCCACCCAGCCAGTTTCCTGTATAGAGCTGCACGCCGTTTTCTGTGGTATACACTTCCATCGTACGTCCGCTTACGGGCTCTGTGCAAGTGGCGGCGAGGCTTAATTCACCACTTTCCGTTTTATTCAATACATAGCAATGGTCATATCCGGCTCCGTTTACCAATTGTTGGAATTTATCATCAATACGCTCGCCGATGGCGTGAGGAGTACGGAAATCCATAGGAGTACCTTCCACTTTCAGAATCTCTCCGGTGGGAATGGACACTTCATCGATAGGAACGTAAAAATCGGCGTTGATAGTGAGGATGTTATTCAGAACGGTAGGCGAGGGATTGGAAATACCTGCGAGGTTGAAGAAACCGTGATTGGTTAAATTAACAACAGTAGCTTTATCGGTTGTAGCCCGGTATTCTATAACCAGGGCGTTTGTCTCATCTTCCAGACGATAGGTCATTTCTACTTCCAAAGTTCCGGGAAAGCCTTCTTCGCCGTCGGCGGATGTGTAATTGAAAATGACGGTCGATTCATTGGGCTGAACCGCATCCCATACACGGGCGTGAAAGCCGGTTGGTCCGCCGTGCAGTGAATTGGGGCCGTTGTTAACGGTCAATTGATGCTCCTCGCCGTATAAAGTGAATTTTCCATTGGCAAATTCGGTTACCGTAACGGCCTACCGTGGTACTTAAGAAAGGTTCGGGACTGTTGATTACATGCTCTATACTGTCATGGCCTAAAATAACATTGGCATATTTTCCGTTTTTTGTCGGGCACCATAATCGAAAGAATTGTCACAACCGTAGTTGGTTACCGCCACTTCCATGCCCAAAGCGTTTTTGAGGATATATAAATCTGTTTTCTTGCTGTTTATATTCTTCTGAAAGTTTTTTCTGTCCAAACCGGACAAATTACTTTCTGTTGGAGCAGTGTCTATCATATTCATGGTATTATTTAATTTTCTTGCAAATAAAGAGAAATTCTTTTGTTCCCCCAAGTAATTGAGAAGAAATGTAGAGAACATTTTATGAAAGTTTAGCGTTTAACAATTAGAATACAAATTGATATTTTTTGTATGTTTGTCGCGTTAATCTGAAAAAGTATTGTAACAGTATTGAATTGTACTAATTAAAAACAACGAATGTATCCTCTAAAATTTGAGCCTATCCTGAAACAGACACTTTGGGGTGGCGACAAGATTATCCCATTCAAACACTTGGATGAAACTCTGCCGAATGTAGGCGAGAGTTGGGAAGTTTCAGCGGTAGAAGGTAGTGAATCGGTAGTAGCCAATGGTGCGGACAAAGGGTATACTTTGCCCGAAATGGTTCGTAAATATAAAGACGAGTTGGTGGGTGAAGCAAACTATGCGCGGTTTGGAAGTAAATTCCCGCTATTGATAAAATTTATTGATGCCAAATTGGATTTATCCATTCAGGTGCATCCGGGCGACGAACTTGCCAAGAAGCGTCATAACAGTTTCGGTAAAAACGAGATGTGGTATGTGATTGCCGCGGACAAAGGCGCGAAACTGATTTCCGGCTTTTCCGAGGAGATAACTCCGAAGGAGTATAAAGACAGAGTGCACAACGGAACGTTTGCCGAAGTACTTCAGACTTGCACAATAGAACCGGGGGATGTGTTTTATGTACCTGCCGGTCGCGTACATGGTATCGGAGCCGGAGCATTTGTTGCGGAAATTCAACAGACTTCCGATATAACTTATCGTATCTTCGATTACAATCGTAAAGATAAGGATGGTAAATCCCGTGACTTGCATACCAGCCAGGCGATGGATGCCATTAATTTTTCCGATGTGCAAGACGATTTCCGTACGGAATACGAGCGTATCCAGAATGAGCCCGTTGAAATGGTAGCAAGTCCTTACTTCACTACTTCCGTGTATGATATGACGGAAGAAATCACTTGTGACTATTCGGAACTGGACTCATTCGTTATTTTTATTTGCGTGGAAGGTTCTTGCCGTCTGACGGATGACAATCAGAACGAAATAACTCTGCGTGCGGGGGAAACGGTGCTTTTGCCTGCTGCTGTTCAGGAAGTAACAATCGTGCCGGAAGGCGGGAGAGTGAAACTGCTTGAGACTTACGTGTAAGAGTTGATAGTATTGCTACGATGAAGTTAACTGTGTGCCATGCAGTTAGTTAACATCGTAGTTGCAATGAAGTTAACATCATGCGGCCAATGATGTTAACTTCATTTTTTTGCTGTTTTTTCTTTTATTTCCGGATATTAATTCCCTGTCTTTTTCTTCTCTTTGACTAATGCGGCGATGAGGTATTTCCCCTTGGCTACAATTTCACTCCAGCGCGTGTTGTGTATCACTTGCCATACATAACCTTTCAGTCTTCCATAGTCGGACAGGCGCAAAATGGCATTCACTTCTTCGTTTTTTGTGATTTTCATTTGCCGTAGGGTGAATATCAATCCGTCATAATTATGCGTTTGCTTGTTGTAGGCATATCCCGGTACAGGCAGAAGAGAATGCTCGTCGGAACTCCCTTCTTCTGTTTCTGCTTTTATTTGCTTTACTTTACTTTGTTCGGAAATGTCTGCATTTTGGGATGAAATGTTTGCAGGCTGCATGCAATATTCTTTGTTTGGTATACTGTTTTCTTCGTCCTGTATGCAGCTTTCCAATAAATAGGGTAGGGTGTTCAAGTCCCTTTTTCTTCGTTTGGTAGCTTCCAGCCATACCCTTTGGATGGTGGCGGACGTCAGCACGTATTGTTCTTCGTAATACTTACGGTCAAAAAATCCTTTGTCTATGAGGATACAGATTATCTTTTCCATGTTTGTTTCTTCAATGCCTGTTTTATGGGCAAAGAGCGTGCATTGCTCTTTGTCCCACAACAGATAATAGCCTTTTTCTTTGTACATCTTGCACAGTAGTTTTATTACGGCAGTAATTCCTGCCAGTCCGCATTTGGCTTCTACGAGTTCTATCGGTGCGTCATCAAAGAAATTCACATTCAATGGGAAATACATGATTCCCCCATAATTCATTGCCATAGTTTGTTTTAATTTTAGAGTGATTAATAATCAACATACGGGGCTCCATTCAAGGAAATTCTCAAGTTGGAAAGTTCTCCATGCTTGTTGTTCGATATCCCAATATGCAATGGTAGTTGTAACTCTTGCGATGTCATAGTCTTGTCTGAACATGTTTTTGTAGGGAAGCAGTGTTGCCCTGACGAGTCTGAATGTTCCGTCCTGCCTATGATAGGCAATGAGCGCATGTCCGTATTGCATGTGGTCTATGAGACTTTCAATACGTTTTGCCATCCATGTGGCGCAGTTTTCCGTGTAATTCTTTTCCAGCATGATACGGATTTTCCATAGATTGCGAATGGCTTCGTGAAGTGAAGCAGGCTTTTTTCGGTTCATCATCATTTAATTTTGTAGATTTAAAAAACAGGTAATATTCAGTGGGGTTCAAGTAGTGGAAAAAAGAAAGATGCTGCTTCTCTTGAGGAAGAAACAGCATCCTTGCAGTGTGGCTTAATCCTTACTAATAGTTGGCAAAGGTAGAGCCTTTCCTGATAGGTTGTTCATCATTAATTACGGGCGTTTTTTTACTTATTTCTTGTTCTGTTTTCCTCTGGGATTTGCGCAGTTCATATCCTTTAGCAAATCGGTAAGTTCGCCTCTGATAGTATTGGTTGCTATGGGTTTATTACTCTTGGTTAAGAATAGTTTTTTCTCAAAAAGGAACTTTGCTAAAGTGGTTATTCCGGCTGTGGGAGCCACTTCCAAATATTCTTTCAGATACATTTCCAGAAAGGCTTTTTCAATGATTTCCCGATGTTCTTTTATACCTGTGATGGGAGCTCCGAGCTTGGCTCCCCGCTTTTTCTTAATGCCTTGATTTATTGTTGATTTACTAAATGATTTACTTACACTTTTGTTTTTTTTAGTTTGTTGTTCTCTATAACTTTTTTCATCGTCTTCTTTGTTTTTATGCCCTATGATAATTAATGATGAAAAAATAATCGATGCCGAAAGTAGTTTTTATCGGTGATATACACAAACAAATTGAGTTATGTATTTTCTTTGGTAGAGGCGTGCGGAGAGGTAATAGGTTGGTAATTAATTTACTATACCTGGAAGGGGAAGTGTTTTTTAGACGTTCGTTTAAAAGACACTCTTTTTAGGGGGATTTTTTTAAAGCATTATTTATATAAATAATAAAGTAATAATGAGGTCTTTTTAAATGTAGATAATAAACTGGTTTAAAGATATTTATCTAAATAAGAACTTCTATTTGGAAATATTCTTATTAAACATTTTGCCCGTTTGAGAAATAGGTTGTATCTTTGTGCACAATAAACGAACGTCTAAAAGATGCTTTTTCTTTTTAGACTATTCGTTTTCAGCTTTTTGTAAGCTAATAACTAACATAACTGTTTTTCTACTTCTTTTTCCGTGATGGTAGGAAGTTCTAAAACAATATGGATGCTAACTAAACTATTGGAAATAACTGCATTACATGACTTGACCGGTAGGTGCTACGCTACTCCGGTGTCCCTAAAGAACACCCTTTTCACAAGGCTTCATGTTATTCCCAATCTTGCGATTATCACAGATTAATGCCCCGTTTATCAGCAAATAAATCATCCGAGATACAATGTAAACCCGGTAAACAATTATCTACTGAAAATGACGTAGATAAATGTTGGTTTGCGATTCGTGTTTCTTATAGCCGCGAATTAGCGTTGAAAGCAATTCTGGATGCCGAGAATATTGAGAACTTCATTCCGATGCGCTATGAATACATCATGAAATCGGGGAAACGCGTCCGTAAACTGCTTCCGGCTATTCACAATCTCGTTTTTGTTTACTCCACCCGTAAACGTATAGATGCTTTGAAAGATAAACTCGAACCGTCTATGCCTATACGTTTTATTATGAATCGTGAGTATTGCCGTCCGGTTGTAATTCCCGAGGCGCAAATGCGTAGTTTTATTCTGGTGGCAGGCAATTGTGACGAAGCGGTTCTTTATGTAGAGCCGGCCGAATTGCATTTGGTTAAGGGGCAGAAAGTACGTATTACCGGTGGTGTCTTTGAGGGAGTAATCGGCGAGTTTGTCCGTATTCGCCATGACCGTCGTGTAGTAGTTAATATCGAGGGTGTCATGGCTGTAGCTACTACCTTTATTCCGCCTTCTCTGGTAGAGCCCATAAAAGAGTAATTCTTTTTTCTAAGTATCATAATTCACAAATCATAATTCACAAATCAATGGATTCATTATTTTCCTTAGCCCATCGTCTTCTCACTTACGGGCTTGACGGGAGCCCTATTTATGTAGACGAATTTACACGTTTGAACCGTGAAGTTTACGAGCAGGCACTGGAGCTGTATGGCACTCGCGGCAAGACTGTAGAGTCTGAGGCTGAGCTTTGCCTCGGTCTTTTAGCTGCTTTTGCCGCTACCATTTATGATAATGGTCATAAGCAGCAATACATTCAGCAGGTATTGGACCGTAGTTGGGAAGTTCTTCCTAAACTGCCTGCATCTTTGCTCAAAGTTCAACTTCTTGTCTATTGTTATAGCGAAGTTTATGATGAAGAACTGGCCAGGCAAGCTCATGACATTATTGCCACTTGGAATAAGGCGGATTTGACTTGGAGCAAGTGGATATAATAGAAGAGCTAAAGAGCTTTGAAGAAACCAATACCCCTATGAAGTGATAGAATAATTTCACTCATCAACCTAAACTATTCGACTATCTAAACTAAGACTTTTTATTTTATGGAACCAATTGAGAAAGATGACCATTTCATTCCCGACGGAATGAATGCTTTCGAGCGCAATGTGAAGCGTATAGGTGATTGTTTTCTTGCCCTTGGCGCGCTTATTGTTTTTTCTCCTCTGTTTTTGATTTGCTATATTGCCGTGAAACGTGAAGATGGTGGTCCTGCTATTTTCAAGCAGGAGCGTATCGGCAGATTCGGTCGCCCCTTTAATATCTATAAGTTCCGCAGCATGAAGTTGGATGCGGAGAAGTATGGTCCTGCCCTCTATGCCGGTGCTGAAGACCCTCGTATGACGAAAGTCGGCAGGTTTCTTCGTGACCATCATCTGGACGAACTTCCCCAGCTTTGGAATGTATTCTGCGGTGATATGGCCTTTATCGGCCCCCGTCCCGAACGTAAGTTCTTTATAGACCAGATTATGGAGGTAGATCCCCGTTATCGTTATTTATTCCAGATTCGTCCGGGAGTCACTTCGTATGCTACACTTTATAATGGCTATACCGATACTTTGGAGAAGATGCTCCGTCGTTTGCGTTATGATTTGTTCTATTTGGAACATCGCTCCTGGGGCTTTGATACCAAGATACTTTTTATGACGTTTATGAATATTGCGTTCGGAAAGAAATTTTGAAATGTTACGAGATAAAGTTTCTTCTATTAGGAAGTACCATAATTCAGTGTATCTTTGAAGCAAAATAGGAGATAATGGATAAATCCAAACCATATAAACAGCAGGAGCCGGAAAGCCAGGTAGTGAATGAGGCTGCCATGATGTACGAAACGTCACCCCGTAGTATAGATGATTTCATTGCATCCATTCCCGTGGACTTGATGCAGCGGTTGGCTGAGTTTGCCGTTTCGGATGCGAAGCGGGTAGGTGTATTCCGTATGAGCAGGTAAAGGCTATTTAAAAGGAACGTATGGGATGGAAATAATCTGGTTGCAAAACGAATGGTCTGTTATAGACTATTATTCCATAAAATTGCCTACGGGCAGATAAATAATAACTTTTTACGTGTCTGAACTTTCCCGGACTGCCAAGAGCTTCAAGAATGCTAAGGTAGCCCTTGCTTTTTATTTCATCAATTTAGTTCTCCAGTTTTTCTCCCGTAAGGTTTTTTTAGACTATTTGGGGGCGGAAGTGCTCGGACTAAACACCACTGCACAGAACCTTATCGGCTTTCTGAACCTGGCGGAGCTGGGCATTGGCGGTGCCATCGCTTTCACCCTTTACAAACCAATTTTTGAGAGGGACACGCAAGCCATCAACGAGATTGTTTCCGTGCAAGGGTGGCTCTATCGGCGGGTAGCTTACATCGTCATAGCCAGTGCCTGCGTGCTGATGTGCTTTTTTCCGCTTATCTTCGAGAAAGCGGAAGTTCCGATGTGGTATACGTACGGCGCATTTATTATATTTTTGATTAGTGCTCTGCTTGGCTATTTTGTCAATTATCGGCAGATAGTGTTGACTGCCGATCAGAAAGAGTATAAGATAACGCTAAATGTACAAGGATTAAAAGTAATAAAGGTCCTTTTACAGACAGTGGTCATTTATTATTTGAGCAATGGATATATTTTTTGGTTGGCTTTGGAGTTTATGGTTTCTGTGGTTACAGCTATTTTATTACACAAACTATTAAAGAAAGAATACCCTTGGCTAAAGACAATAGTACATAATGGCAGGCAATTGCGACAGAAGTATCCTGAAATTATCGGTAAAACAAAGCAAGCTTTTTTTTCATCAAATCAGCGCTTTCGTTCTCTATCAAACCAGCCCCTTGATTATCTATGCTTATACCTCGCTGACTTTGGTTGCTATCTATGGTAATTATATGTTTATTGTTACAGGAATATCATTGCTGATGAATGCTTTATTCAATAGTGTAGGTGCAAGTGTGGGCAATTTGGTAGCAGAAGGTGATAAGTTTCGTATAAAATCTGTTTTTTGGGAATTGACCTCATTAAGGATATGGTTTGCATCGGTCATCTCTTTTTGCATTTATAAGTTAGGAGACGCATTTATAATTCTTTGGATAGGGAAAGAATTTGTTATGGAGCGGCAGGCCTTTATAATATTGATAGTTATTACTTTCATAAGTCTCTCTCGAACAAATGAAATCTTCTTGTCTGCCTATGGTTTATTTCAAGATGTTTGGGCACCGATAACCGAAGCTATATTAAATTTGGGACTATCCATTCTTTTAGGATATTTTTATGGTTTGCCGGGAATTTTATCGGGAGTTGTTATCAGTCTTCTGTTGATTGTTTGTATTTGGAAACCTTTTTTCCTTTATAAATATGGGTTTAAAGACAATGTCAGAGAATATTTGATTCGTATTTCTAAATATTTACTCCTAATTGCAATTTCGTGTATTTGCGTTTCATGGTTAGCTGATAAGTTATTCTTTGATACGATAAATACATATACAGAATGGTTGTTTTATGCTTTGAGGCTTTTTGTGCTATATACTATATTCAGTTTGGTTCTTTTTATGTGTTTTGATAAAGCCTCTTGTTCCTATATTATGAGATTGAAATTACTATTGATAAATAAAAAATAAGATGAATGTATCCGTTATTATTCCAGTCTATAATGTTGAAAAATATATAGAACGTTGTATACTTTCTATAATAAATCAGACTTATACAGAAGGGGTGGAGTGTATCATTATTGATGATTGCACACCTGATGACAGCATGAAGATTGTAGAGAAAATGGTAGCAGACTATAAAGGGGAAATATTATTTAAGTTACTTTATCATAAAAGTAATCAAGGGATAGCTTCAACTCGTAATATGGGTTTATGTGCTGCATCAGGAAAGTACATAATTTATATTGATAGCGATGATTATTGTGAGTTGGATATGTTAGAGAAAATGTATTCAAAAGCTGTTGAAGAGGATGCTGATATTGTGGTTGCAGATCATTGGTGCTCTTTTAAGGATCATGAAATATATTGTTTGAGTTGTGTTCCTGAGAGTCGTTTGGAACGTATAAAAAGTTTATTTGGTAAGTCGGGATTTCCGGATTCTTTATGGCTGCAATTAGTACGTCGCAAATTATTCATAGATAAAAATTTGAAATGTGTTGAGAATATTAATTATAGAGAAGATTTGATTTTAGTGAGTTTTTTACTTTACTACGCAGAGAAGATAGTACATATTCCTCAGGCATTTTATCATTATGTGAAGTATAATTCTAATTCTTCTACATTTGTGGCACGTAGTCGGAAATTATTGGAAGACCATTTTCTTAGTGAGCAAGTGATATTTGATTTTTATCGCGACAAGGGGATGATAAAAGAACTCCATAAAGAATATATAGGGTATAGAATTAGAAATATGCAAGAATTGCTTTTATATAGTGAAGGCACTTTGCAGAGAAAATGGTATGACTATTATTCTGATATAAATTTTATTGAGTTTATAAAATATAGAAGGTTCGAAAGTAGTGTGAATTTATATTGGAAAATAGCTTGTCTTTTTGTTCCATTACGGATGTTATGGGTTCATAATCTAATGAGAAAAGTTTGGAAAACTTTTCGAAAGAAACAGATACAACATCTCTCTTTCTATTCTAAATAAGTGTGTAATAAACGCATAATTAATATTTTGTTATGTTTCAATACGATTATTTGATCATTGGCGCAGGATTATTTGGCTCAATGTTTGCCTATAAAGCAAAATTGGCAGGTAAAAGAGTTCTCGTAATAGATAAACGCCCTCATGTTGGTGGAAATTTGTATTGTGAGAATATAGAAGGTATCAATGTGCATAAATATGGTGCACATATTTTTCATACATCAAATAAGGATGTTTGGAGTTTTGTGAATTCTATCGTTGAGTTTAATCGCTATACAAATTCTCCTGTTGCTAATTATAAAGGAAAACTTTATAATCTTCCTTTCAATATGAATACTTTCTATCAGATGTGGGGAGTGAAAACTCCAAATGAAGCACTGATGAAAATAAATGAGCAACGGAATTCTGCAATAGAAAAAATGCGTGGTGAAGGTATATCCACTCCGCGAAATTTGGAAGAACAAGCATTGTCATTGATAGGAAATGACATTTATGAGAAATTAATTAAAGGATATACAGAGAAGCAATGGGGGCGTTCTTGTACCGACTTGCCGGCTTTTATAATAAAACGATTGCCTGTTCGTTTAGTATTTGATAATAATTATTTTAATGATAAATATCAAGGTATACCAATTGGAGGCTATAATATTTTCATAAAAATCTGCTTTATAAAGTTGATGTAAATTTGAATACAGATTTTTTCTCAAATCGTATCTACTGGGAAAATATGGCCGAAAAAATTGTATTTACTGGGAAAATAGACGAATTCTATAATTATTGCTTTGGTAAACTTGAATATAGAACTGTATGTTTTGAAGAAGAAATACATGATTGTACAAATTATCAAGGAAATGCAGTTATAAACTATACTGATAAATCAGTTCCTTATACCCGCATAATAGAACATAAGCATTTTGAGATGTTTGGTTTGGAAGTTGATGCTTGTCCTAAAACGGTTATTTCAAAAGAATACTCTATGGAATGGAAAGAGGGGATGGAACCTTATTATCCGGTAAATGACGAGAGAAACAGTCGATTGTATCAACAATATAAAGCATTGGCCAGCCAAGAGAAGAATGTGATATTTGGCGGCCGTTTGGCTGAATATCAGTATTATGATATGCATCAGATTGTAGAGAAAATTCTGACATTCAATTTGTAATTGATATAATTGGGGTCATGCGAAGGGGAAATATGTTGTCGAAATACCTCAAGATGATAGCGATACTTTATCTGGCACATTGTCTGATATAATAACAGGCAAGAAGAATATAAATGTTTATTCTACCTATAATAGAAAAGCATTGTCATGGAAGATTATGATTGATAAACTTAATTTGTTTCATATATAGTAGGGAAAGTATGGCAACTACTACAAAAATCTTGGTTTGCTCACATAAAGAGGACTACGTACGTAACGACAGTATATACATGCCGATTCAGGTAGGTAAAGTAAATGCGACAGCCAATCTTGGATTTCAAGGGGATGATAGCGGAGAGAATATAAGTTATAAAAATCTGAGTTATTGCGAACTTACAGCCTTGTATTGGGCATGGAAGAATCTGAAAAAAGTTGATTATATTGGTTTATGTCATTATCGGAGATATTTTGATTTTAGTAAAAGTGGATTGGCTACAGTTACTCCGGATATCATGGATAAAATAATCAGTTATCCGGATGTAAAACTCTTTGAAAAGTATGATGTAGTTTTACCACAGCCAATACCTATTAATTGCTCGGTATTTAGTTTTTATAATAAGATGCACCCCATTGAAGATATGCTGATACTGACAAAGGTTATTCAGAAAATGACTCCGGAATATTATACTTCATGGAAAGATTATATAAGAAATGTAAATCATTGGATTCCTTGCAATATGTTCCTATGTAAGCGTGAATTACTTTGCGAGTATTCCGGTTGGCTTTTTCCGTTGTTAGAGGAGTTGGAAAAATGGGTGAGACTTTCTCCTTATTCCTATCAGAAGCGAATATATGGTTTTTTGGGAGAAATATTATTACCTTTTTATTGTTATCATCACAAATTAAGAATATTACATCGGCCGATTGTTTTTGTCGGGGATTCTATCGTAAAAAGAAAAGTTTGGAAAACATTTATAGCTAAGTATGTAAGTAATATATCGTTTATTTTAGGAAGGATTGTTGATAAAGAAGACTTGCATGAACTAACGGAATTATTTCATCCTTACATGAAACGTGATGGCATTATTATTGAATGATACTTATGAAAAAGGATAAGAAAATATTGTATATAAATGATTATGCAAATAGCTCATCGGTTCTTTTTTTATGCGATGAGTTTAAATATCCACGTCAACATTTATGGGGTGCAGATGCATTGCGGAAAGAATATGATGTAACTTTTGCATCTTTTCCGTCCTGTAGAATAACATCTTTTACTAAGTTGTGGATAAACTTTCTCTTGTTTTTTAAATATTGGAGATATGATTTAATATATTCTGCCGTACCGAATTTCACTTTATTTTTTTCGTTGTGCAAACTTTTGCGATTGAAGAAGTATAAATTAGTGACGATAATACATCATCCGACGACATTGGCATTATTCATTTCTACTATTGATAAATTGATTTTTATATCTGAGGATGTCAAAAATGATTATATAAATAAAGCACACAATAAAAAACTTCCTGCTGAATATGTCTTTTGGGGTGGTGATATGGATTTTTATACTCATTATTATCATCAATATAATTATAAGTATGATTTTATCTGCGCCGGGAAGATTCATCGTGATTTTTCTTTATTACAGCAGTGTTTGCCAGCGGATGCCCGGTGTCTTATGATTGGAAATAAATCTTCTGTCAAAAATGAAATTAATGAATCGGAATTAATGGAATACTATCTTCAAAGTCGTTTTGTTATAATTCCTATTGTAGATTATGGCACAACGGATATTCCAGTATTGGCCGGATTAACTTCCTTTGTTGATGCATTATGTATGAGAATACCTGTTATTATGTCAGATAACACATTGATAGGTGTTGATATTGAAGAATTAGGATTTGGGCGTATCTATAAAGCCGGTAACTCGGATGAGCTAAGAGATGTGCTAAAAGAGATGCAGGGACTGTCTGACGAGGAGTATAAACAGATGAGGGATAAAATATCTATTTTTTTGCAAGGACATACGTATGAGGATTTTTGTAAGAAAATATATAGTATAATAACAAGTTTGTAAGAATATTATGTGTAACTTATGAAGTCGATAATCTTTTGTTCACAAGTTGATTTGTTTATAGATAATGGGGGAGCCTATGCAAATAGAGCGCAACTTGATTCATTTATAGAGTTAGGCTATGCCATCACTTTAATTATTCCTTTTACAGGAACTGTAATACCGGAATATTATAAAGATAAAGTAGAAATAGTGTATGTTCCGAAACGTTCAGGATTAGAGAAATTAGCAGGCTTGTTTATGGGAAGAATACACCGTTTTTCTCCTTTTGTAGAGAAATGGTATAAGGATAATGGAAAAAACAGGAAATATGCCTTTGTCTATATTAGTGGTGGTATTGTGGCTGGTGATTTGGCGCCTTTTTTTGTAAAAGAGGGATTAAAAGTCGTAACTTTTCATGCTAATGTGGAATATCATTATTATTTGGATAATAAAGATATTGCTACTATGTGGGGAATACTTCCATTTTGGGTGAGAAAGAAAGAACAAAATGCTTTAATGCATTCGTATTTGAATTTGACAATAACGGACGAAGATAGGTTGTCACTTATACAAATATATTCTTTACCTATATCTGTCAATATCGTATGCTGGGGGTGCTATGAATATAGAGATAAGGGTAAAGTTGAAATTGCAGATAAGGCAAACAATGGTATTTTTAGTATTTTGATAATGGGCACATTAAAAGACCCGCAAACGTATCTTTCTATATTGTCTATAAAAAGTGTATTGAAATATTATATTGCGAATAATGCTATGACACAGATTATCATAGCAGGCAGGAGACCGCCAAAATCTTTATATGATGAATTTGGAAATACAACAGGATTTAAGATTATTGATACTCCGGAAGATATGGGAAAAATTATAGCTTCAGCGGATTTATTGCTTAATCCTGTAAAGATGGGGAGTGGACTAAAGTTGAGAAACATGGATGCTTTGAGGTATGGACTGCCATGTTTAGTGCATACAGTGTCTGCTTGCGGGTATGAAAAAATGCAGCAATATGTTTTTTTTCAACGTGTACAGTACAAATGATGAATTATACAGATTGATAGATGAAATGAAGTTGTGTAAAGATGAATATTCACGATATGATATCGCTACAATTTATAATAGCTTCTTTTCATTTTCGGTAGGGGTTGAAAATCTGAAATGTATATTGGCTAATTTTGCATTATAGCCACAACAATGCTAATATTTATATATTTTTTTGTTATTGTACTATTGTCTCTTTATTCATTATTTGTGAATAGACAAAAATCGGTATGGATTCTGTTGTTTTTATGTCTCTTTACTTTTATTTTAACCGGTATACGTTGGGAATATGGTGGAGATTGGGATGTTTATTTATCTTATTTTAAAAATATTGTTGATTGGGATTTTCAGGTTCCATTTGAATATGGTTGGGTGATATTCAGTACCATTATCAAATATGTATCAGATTCATATACACTTTTCCAGTTTTTAATAGCATCTTTTATTTTTTATGCCGTATACCATTATATAAAGGAGTTGTCTCCTTTACCTTTGATTAGCTATATGGTATACTTTTCGACAACGGCTGCTGACATTGGATATGTTAGGAGTTCTGTTGCAGTAGTAATCGTACTATATTCTATTGTCTTTGTAGTCAAGAAATCTAAGCTGAAATTCGCATTGTGCATTTTGTTTGCTTCTTCTTTACATTTATCAGCGTTAGTAGGATTTGTCCTATATCCTGTTTTTTATTGTAAAATACGCTATAGATACATATTGTTATTTTTTTATAATCAATACTCTGTTATTTCTAAAGGTAGGTCCCATGATATTTCAAAGCATGTCTTTTTTAGGAGATGCTTTATACACTAAAATTCAAACATATATGGAGGCCACCGAAGCTGGGGAAACTTTTGGGTCTACCATAACAACGGAAAGAGCTATCATAGGACATCTGATAAAAAAGGTCTTTGTACTGGTATTTGTTTTAATGTATATGAGAGATATTGTAAAGGCGGATATGACTTTTCGTGGCCTATTTAATATCTATATATTTTCATCTATTTTTTATTGTGCTGTGTTTCCTGTGATAAGAGAGGCGGCTATGAGGATGTGTGGGTATTTTGAATGTGTGGATATGCTTATTTTTGCTTATATATTATCGAATTTGAAACTTTTGCAAAATAGAATAATTTTCTTTATTTTATTGTGTTTGTTCTCGTTTTTTAGATTGAATAGTCTTGTGTCAGGTAGTAGTTTCCATTCTAATTATCATTCCGTTCTTACTCAAATATATTAATAGGAAACGGTTTTAAATATTCGCTAAATTATAAAAACTGAGGTTGGATAAATCTATATATTTTTATTTAAGAAGATAATTAATGAAAGTTCTTTATATCGGTCGCGAACTGCAAAGGAAAATTTGTGATGGTGGTTCTTATGTATCTCTGAAAAACAGGGAAATGTTGTTGGGCTTGTATGGAAAAAGCAATGTTGCTATTTTAGAGATACCTAAGGTTTCTGCATGCCGTCATTTAATAAATATATTGCTTCGAAGAGGGTATGGGTATACAGCGAGGATTAAATATTTATTAAAAGGTATCTCAAAAGAGAATTTTGATTTTTGCTTTGTAGATGGTACACACTATGGTAGGTACGTTGATGATTTGGCTAAATCGGGATGTAAGGTGATTGTATTCTGTCACAACGTAGAATATGATTATTATACAATTAAATACCGCATTCAGCGTTCATTCGCTAACTTATTAATGAAAGAGTATATCCATTTTAATGAACGATTAGCCATATCCCGTGCTCATACCGTAATTGCTCTGAATGAGCGAGATGCTATTGGTATAAAAAGATACTACAAAAGATGTCCGGAATTATTATTGCCAATTTCTTATTCACCGATTCCTGAAAATAAATTGCTTTCCTGTTCAATAGCTAATCCTTATATTCTATTTGTGGGTGCTGGGCAAATTGCGAATATAGAAGGAATAACGTGGTTTATTAAACATGTAAGCAGGCATTTGAATATTTCTTTATGTGTAGCGGGTGCTTGTTGCACGTCTTTAGAGAAGTGGTGTTTCCCAAATGAATATCCCAATGTAGTTTTAAAAGGGTTTGTTGATAACTTGGATGAACTTTATATTAATGCGTCTGCTGTAATATGTCCTATTTTCTCAGGCTCTGGAATGAAGACTAAAACAATTGAAGCCTTACGATATGGTAAACGTATATTTGGAACTGTGGAAGCTTTTGAGGGGATAGAAGCTGATTTTAGGGAGATAGGTGGTTTATGTAATTCGAGTGAAGATTATGTTTTGGGGATATTAAATATGAAGCAGACTACTTTTAATAAATATTCATATGAAGTGTTTATGAAGAGCTATTCGGATAATATTGTACATGAAAAATTTAACCGCTTTGTCAATAATGCTAACAATGGCTTGCGTGTTAACCATTAATTAGGTTTTGCATATGAGAACAACACTTGTTTCAGTCATTGTTCCTTGCTATAATGCAGTTCCCTATATAATAAAAGCAATTGAATCTGTAATTTCTCAATCTTACACTGATTGGGAAATGTTGATTATAGATGACTGCTCCAGTGATAATTCAGCTTCGATAATTCAGAATTATTGTGCTATTGATAATAGAATAAAGTATTACAAAACTAAAGAATCCTCCGGTTCTCCTACATTGCCACGAAATATCGGTATTGAAAATGCTATGGGACGCTATATCGCCTTTTTGGATAGTGATGATGTTTGGCTACCGAATAAATTGGAAGAACAATTAAAACTATTTGATAAATCCAAAGCTGCAATTGCCTATTCTAATTATGAGAAAATAACAGAGTCGGGTGAAAGAGAACAGAGAATAATAAAGGCTCCTGCAGAAGTAAGTTATAAACAGTTGCTTTTAGGTAATGTGATAGGTTGTCTGACTGCCATATATGATACAGATAAAACAGGCAAAGTCTATTTTTCAGAGCACGCGCATGAAGATTATATAATGTGGCTGTCTATTTTAAAAAGGGGCTATATAGCTAAAAATACCAATACTGTTACAGCCTTATATCGTGTCAGAAATCGGTCGGTATCTTCTAATAAATTGAAAGCTATTTTTTGGCAATGGAGCATTTATGTAAATGTAGAAAAAACAGGTTATTTAAAAGCTGTATATTACTTTGTTAATTATGCTTATAGAGCTTTCTTGAAAATACTTAAATAAATTCTATTCGATCGTAGTATGGATGCCATAAATTATAAAGTTATAGATACTGCAAAAATAATAGACTACATAAGTCTTTTTGAAACGAGTGTCTGTGTGACTGATATTATCCAGAATTCAGGTGCTGATAAATTACGCGTATATCCTGCCTTGTTCGAACTGGAACAGAATGGTTTTCTTGAAGTGGTAGAGCGTGAAGAACTGGGGGCTCCATTGATAGTTCGTAAAAAGAAAGTTGAATAAACGACAGGTAACAGCGGTTATTTTGTTTTAGGCGCAGCCGGAATTACTTTTAAAGTGATTTCGGCTGTTTTTGTGGTATGAATTTTACGGTGTTTTGCTTTCTGCTCTAAACAAATTTTCCTATAATTTGCTTTCTGCTCTAAACAAATTGCTATATTTGTAACAAAATCAATTTCAGTTATGGATAGTCTGTTTTTAAAACAAGAAAGAATGTTGGTGCAGACAAGTACCGATATTATAAGAGAATTGATGAATAAGATTCATTGGAATAATCGCCTGATTGCCATTCGGGGTTCTCGCGGTGTGGGAAAAACAACATTGATGTTGCAATATATCAAACTAAACTATCCGCCGGGAAGCCGAATAGCACTTTACTGTACACTTGATAGTATTTATTTCAGTAATCATACACTACTGGAGTTAGCGGAAAAGTTTTATCTTCAAGGCGGTAAGCATTTGTTTTTGGATGAGGTGCATAAATATCCCACTTGGAGCAAGGAGATGAAAGAAATCTATGATTTGTACCCGTCGCTGCAGGTGGTGTTTAGCGGCTCGTCGCTACTCAACATATTGAATGCCGATGCAGACCTTTCAAGAAGATGTCTGGCATATAACATGTACGGATTGTCATTCCGTGAATACCTGATGTTTTATAAGGATATCCGCTTTCCGGTGATGACGTTGCCGGAAGTGCTGGAGAATGCCGGAAGTATCTGTCAGGATGTGAATGCACAATGCCGGCCGGTGCAAATGTTCAATGAATATCTGCATGAGGGATATTATCCTTTCTTTACCGGCAATCGCGAGGATTATTACATGAACATTGAGAATGTGGTGAATTTCATTCTTGAACAAGAGATGCCTCTGTTGTGTGGTGTGGATCCTGCATATATAAGGAAGCTGAAAGCTTTGCTGGGTGTACTTGCATCGTCCGTGCCTTATGAGGTGGATATTACGAAATTGGCAGGCATGATAGGGCTGACCCGGAATTCAGTTATCACTTATCTGCAAAATTTGAATAGGGCGGAGTTACTTACACTGTTGTATTCTGATTTGACTTCTGTCAAGAAAATGCAAAAACCGGATAAAATATATCTCCAGAATCCGAACTTGCTTTATGCTGTAGCTTCGGCACCGGTGCAGATTGGTACGGTACGGGAGACGTTTGCGGTGAATCAATTGTCCGTAAACCATGAGGTGGAGTATGGAAAGGCGCAGGGGGACTTTGTAGTCGACCATAAATATATTTTCGAGGTGGGTGGAGCGGATAAGACTTTTAAGCAAATAGCCGATCTGCCGGATTCCTTTATTCTTGCCGATAATATAGAATTTGCTACGGGGAAGAAGTTACCTTTGTGGATAGTGGGAATGGTGTATTAGATGAACTGTAAAATCAGAAAGATATAACCATAAGAAAATGAATGCATTATAAATCATTCTCAGAAAACAGCTCAGCATAGGCTGTTTTCTTTGTTTATACCTGTATATATCATCACCTTTGCATCGTTGATCAACAAAACAAGAATTAAAATGAAGTTTAATTAAAAATGTAAAGGAGAGATAGTATGCCTCTATTTTATTATGCAAGACAGTCGCAACTGGCGACGAAAGCCGGTATTAAAACATGGCACTTGAGTTTGAAGAAAGTGGGAAAAGCGGTGGATACGCAGTCGCTGGCGGAAAGTATCGCCGAGAAGTCCTCACTGACGCCGGGTGATGTACAGAATGTAATCCGTAATTTGATGTCGACAATGCGGATGCACCTGCTGAATAGCCGTACGGTACGTTTGAACGGTTTGGGTACATTTACGATGAAAGCCCGTACACGTGGTAAGGGAACGGAGAAAGCGGAAGATGTGAATCCGAATCAGGTGACGGCGTTACGTTGTCAGTTTACTCCGGAATATACGCGTCCGGCTGCTATTGGCACTACTCGTGCATTGATACAGGGAGTGGAGTTTGAGAAGTGGAAAGGCACAACCGCCGATGATAATTCTTCCGGTAATGGTAATGGCAGCCCGGATAGCGGAGAAGAGGAAAATCCGTTAGGATAAGCCAAGTTGTGGTTTATAAATTACGATTTGCGATGAAAGATAAAGTAATAATTAAAATCAAAAGACAATGAGTATCAAAGTATCGGTTTGGGATAAGATTCTGAAAGTGATTATTGCGGTGGCAAGTGCCATTGCAGGCGTGATTGGCGGGCAAGTGATGGCTATATAAAGTCAACCTGATAATGAAAATGGGGGTGCGTTAAGGCTTTGAATGACAGATATGTCAGGCATAGTTTTGGGCATCCTCGTTTATATTTTTAGGCCGGTTGATTTTCAGCGTCTGAATATTTTTCTGACTTTTCTCATCAGCTTTACTCCAAGCATAACTCCGTCGAATACGGCCATGCCGGTATTAAACGCACGCATGATAGCTGTTCCTTTGTCCGCAGCGGGAGCAATCGGAGCAAACAGGTTCCGGGCGGTATCGGCCATAATCTGCTGTTGGGCGCGCAATTCCTCTAATGCTTCGGCCTTTTGTTGCTGAAGGTCTTCCAGTGTGAGAATCTCTGTTTGGACGGTATCATTCATATTCATGATATTTTAGTTCTTATTGTTATCTATGAATAATCCTGCAATGAATTTGGTCATTGGATTAATAATGATTTTCTTGCGGAATATAACGATTAGCACAATCAATAAGATGTGGAAACAACTTATCATGGCGAAACTTACCATTAATCCGCCTACTATGGGGTCTAATATATAGGCCAGGGTGAAGGAGAGATAGAACAAAGCCACCATGCCGAGAATGACGACCAACAATACGAGTATGAGTGTTGAGAGTAATATGGTTAATTTCTCCGCTACTTCCAGTTGGGTATATTTCTTTTGTAGTTTCAGATATTTCTTGAAATCGAAAAATAACTGCTGGATATTCTCAATGCTGTTGTCGTCTGCGAACATAGTGGCTTTGTTTTGAAATGTGGTTTGAATCAGTCGTTTGCTTCGCCTTTAATTTCTGCGGCAATCTCATCAACGAGGTTTTCCATTTCATTACGGTTCAACCGGATGCCTTTCTTGCGGAGAATTTCCGCAATCTTGTGACGCGTATCTTCACCTTTTTCCGGGGCAAACAAAATACCGATGGCTGCACCTACCGCTGCACCACCCAAAAAAGCTGCTAAAACATTTAATCCTTTCATAATAATACTCCTTTCTTTTATTAGGTCTGATATGACAAAGCTAACAAAATATTTTGAATGATTGTTCATGGATTCTTGTTTTTTAGAAATCTGTACCATGAAAAACGACAAAATATACATTTTAATTATATTTAACGGCATTAGAGGTCATAAGATAAGCGGTTCGGCGTACTTTTGCTTTCTAAATAAAAAAGAGATATATGAAAAAATTGCTGAACGGGACAATACTATTGCTTTTGATGTGTGCGGTGCTGGGATTGGCGTCTTGTATGAATGACGGCGGTTCCGACTGGGTAGGAAAATGGCAGCTGCGCGAATATCAGTATCCCGATGGTGAAGTGCAGAAAGTGGACAGTATCTTTTATGGTTTTCAAAAAGGCAGCTTTCTGGCGTATTGTATGAATGAAAGTGGAAGCTATGAATCTTTTTATGGTTATTATAAGTTGAAAGATGATGAAATTTCTATAACTTTGTGGCCGGATAACAGTTCCGGAAACGAGGCTGCGCATGAAGAGTTGGTGAATTCGGCAAGTTATAAGAAATTCTTTGGCTGGGGAGACACCGGTGAGAGGACGTTCAAGGTGGAAGAGCTGACGAATAAGAAGATGCGATTGAACTATGAAGGAATGAAATACGTTTTTCGTAAATATTGAGTGTAATTTGAGAATAGACATAGTTACTAACAAAAAATAAAAAGAAGATGAAAAATTGGCAGTGTTAGGAATGGGAGTATGTATGGTACTGGCATTCTCTTCTTGTAAATCAAGTGAAAGCGCTTACAAGAAAGCATACGAAAAGGCTAAACAGCAGGAACTGGCGGAGCCGCAGACTACCGCGCCGGTAGAGGAAGTCGCTCCTGTGGTTAGCGCTCCGGTAGAAGCTAAAGTGGTGGAAAGTGCACCTGTGGGTACGATACGTCAGGAAAAGGTGACGGTAGTGTCAGGTGTTGACGGACTGAAAGATTATAGTGTGGTATGCGGTAGCTTCGGCGTGAAAGCCAATGCGGAGAACCTGAAAAACTTCTTGGATAAGGAAGGTTATAATGCGGTCATTGCATTTAATGCGGATGCTGCCATGTATCGCGTGATTGTAAGCACATACGCAGACAGGAATTCTGCTGCCAGCGCTCGTGACGCTTTCAAGGCTAAATACCCTAACCGTCAGGATTTCCAAGGTGCTTGGCTGCTGTATCGCATTAATTAATTTGAATTCTTTTTGGTAATTCATAAGAAAGGGGTATTTCCCTCCTTTCAAGATAGGGCGGTAACTGGGAAGTTACTGCCTTTTTCATAATCTGTTGGAAATGATTATGAAAACCTATTTTTAGTGATTGTGAAAAGTACTTATAAATATCTCTTTTTCGTTTAAAAGAAGTTATAAAACAAAATTAAAAACTTTTGGCGGTAAAAAAGTTTTAATTTTGCATCTTGTATATTTTTAGAATACAATATGGAACGACAATATATACTTGACGCGATTGATGCAGCACTCTGTGCCGGCAAAGATATCCTCTCTATTTATAACGATCCGGCATCAGATTTTCAAATAGAAAAGAAAGCGGATAATTCCCCTTTGACGATTGCTGATAAAAAAGCGCACGCGACTATTGCCGGTTATCTGCAGAATACACCTTATCCGTTATTGAGCGAAGAGGGAAAACATTTGCCCTATACGGAACGATGCGCATGGACGACTTTGTGGATTGTAGACCCTCTGGACGGTACGAAAGAGTTTATCAAGCGGAATGGCGAGTTTACCGTCAATATCGCTTTGGTATGTAATTCCGTTCCGGTAATGGGAATTATATATCTTCCGGTAAAGAAAGAGCTTTATTTTGCCGAAGAGACTTTGGGCGCTTACAAGCTTTCGGATGTAACAGCCCGCGGCGGGGCGTCGCTGGAAGAATTAACGGCGAAAGCCGTTCGTTTGCCGATAAAGGATAGCCGCGATAAATTTGTGATTGTGGCATCCCGTTCACATCTGTCTCCCGAGACTGAAGACTACATTGAAGAGATGAAGCGTTGTCATTCGGATGTGGAATTGATTTCCAGCGGAAGCTCCATTAAAATATGCTTGGTGGCGGAAGGCAAAGCGGATGTATACCCCCGTTTTGCTCCGACAATGGAGTGGGATACGGCGGCGGGGCATGCCATTGCACGTGCCGCAGGGATGGAAGTGTATCAAGCCGGAAAAGAAGAACCGTTGCGGTATAATAAAGAAGATTTGTTGAACCCCTGGTTTATAGTAGAGCCCGGGCGTAATTAAATAACGACTCGTATATATGACGTTTGAAATCATATTTGTGCTTTTAGCGCTGCTGGGCATGGTGATAGCCTTGATTCTGGACAAGATGCGTCCGGGAATGGTGCTTTTCTCGGTGGTGGTATTGTTTCTTTGCGCAGGAATCCTGACACCTAAAGAGATGCTGGAAGGATTTAGCAATAAGGGCATGATTACGGTAGCCATGCTTTTTCTGGTCAGCGAGGGTATTCGCCAGTCCGGTGCATTGGGACAACTTATCAAGAAACTGCTTCCGCAAGGTAAAACCACCGTTTTCAAGGCGCAACTCCGCATGTTGCCGACAATCTCCTTTATCTCGGCTTTTCTGAACAATACTCCTGTCGTTGTAATTTTTGCTCCGATTATAAAGCGTTGGGCCGAGTCGGTAAAGCTTCCGGCTACCAAATTCCTGATTCCTCTTTCGTATGTAACGATTTTGGGCGGTATCTGTACGTTGATCGGGACTTCCACAAACTTGGTCGTGCATGGCATGATACTGGAAGCCGGTTATGAGGGATTTACGATGTTTGAGCTTGGAAAAGTGGGGATTTTTATTGCGGTAGCCGGTATTGTCTATTTGTTTCTGTTCTCTTCCAGGTTATTGCCGGATGTTCGCAAAGATGCGGTGAAACTGGATGACGAGCCGGAAGAACATAGCGACCTGCATCGGGTAGAGGCCGTTTTGGGACCTCGTTTCCCGGGTATCAACAAGAAGTTGAAAGATTTCAACTTTAAACGCCATTATGGCGCTGAAGTGAAAGAGATAAAGCGTAACGGTCAGAGTTATACGCAGGATTTGGAAAATGAATATTTCAGGGAGGGCGATACGGTGGTTGTCATGGCTGACGATTCCTTTGTGCAGACGTGGGGAGAGTCTTCCGTCTTCGTGATGCTTGCCAACGGCAAGGATACGGAACCTGTTGCGAGCAAGGGCAAACGCTGGTTTGCGCTCGTTTTGCTGATTCTGATGATTACGGGAGCTACGGTGGGCGAACTGCCTGCGGTGAAAGAGGCTTTTCCGGATATTAAGCTGGATATGTTCTTCTTCGTGTCCGTTACGACCATTATAATGGCGTGGACGAAAATCTTCCCGGCCCGTAAATACACCAAATATATATCATGGGATATCCTGATAACGATTGCCTGCGCTTTTGCTATCAGCAAGGCTATGGTAAATTCCGGTGTGGCGGACGCTGTGGCTAAATATATCATCGGCCTGACGGAGCATTACGGCCCTCAGGTGCTGCTGGCCGCCGTATTCATCATTACGAACCTGTTTACCGAATTGATAACGAATAATGCCGCCGCCGCGCTTGCTTTCCCGTTGGCTCTTTCCATCTCGTCACAGCTGGGAGTAAGCCCGATGCCTTTCTTCGTGGTTAT
>ENA-OQAB01000304-OQAB01000304.1-human-gut-metagenome-genome-assembly--contig:-NODE-304-length-28398-cov-4.839341_pt1 | contig 28398 bp, 27 predicted proteins | sample MGYA00242490_ERZ504517 | MGnify/ENA primary metagenome ERZ504517 (study PRJEB26092, sample SAMD00036298) | human gut metagenome | host: Homo sapiens | study: EMG produced TPA metagenomics assembly of...
GTATCTGGCGCTGTCTCTGCCGCAGCCGCCCCACGGCTTTGCACCGTCCCGCCGGCGGCCTTTAAGGTTTCGTTTCCCGTATCGTCCGCATCTGTCTTGGCCGTCCCGCTGTCTTCCAGAGGGTCTGCTTCTGCTGCGCTCTCTGCCAAGGCAGATTCACTGGGAGAAAACATTCTTCGGAGAAGAAGTGTCTGCCGCCTCCTCTTTCAGTTCCTCCGGTTCTGGTACAGCAGCCGCCTCCCTGCCGGAGGCAGCCCTCCCGCGCGCTCTGCCCTCAGGGTATTCCGGCTCGATACGGGGGGAGGTATTAGAGCCGTCCTGTTCCTGCTCTGCTCCTGCTTCTTCCCGTATGCCAGCCGCCTCTGCCCCATCTTTCAGGACAGGCCCCGTCTGATCTGTTCTTTTCAGTTCATACTCCTTTGACGCCGTATACTCCTGCACGTCTGCTCTCTGGGAAGGGCTGGATACAAAACGCTTCACCTGAACCGTCACCAGCATTCCAAATATGCAGATAAAACATATGGCGGCAATAAATTCCCTCTTTTTCAAACTGACCCATCCTTTAGTATATTTCTGATACATTCAATATCATATCAATAACATACCATACTTTTCCGCGAAAAGAAAGCGGCAGAAGAAAGACGTAATATTTTGTAAGGGAACCTTAATATTTTCCTGTTTTTGTCAGAAGTTGAAGCTATAAAACTCCCGGATCCTCCAGCAGGTTATCTCCATCTGCCGCAGATGTAGCCAGAAAATCACAGCGCTCGTTTTCCGGGTGTCCATTATGGCCCTTGACCCAGATAAATACAATCTGATGAGGCTTTACAGCTTCCAGCAGGCGTTTCCACAGATCTACATTTTTCACCGGTTCATTTTTTCCCCGCTTCCAGCCTTTCTTAATCCAGCCGTCCAGCCAATGCTTGTTAAAAGCGTCTACCAGATATTTGGAGTCCGAGTACAGCTCCACCTGGCAGGGGCGGTTTAACGCCTCCAGCCCTGCAATAGCCGCCATCAGTTCCATCCTGTTGTTGGTGGTCCTCCTGTAACCGGCTGAAAGCTCCTTCACATGGAGCTGTCCCTTTCCATCTGTATAATGAAGCACCGTTCCAAAACCGCCTGGGCCGTCTGGGTTTCCCCGGGCTGCTCCGTCTGTGTAAATCTCTACTTTCAACTGTCTGTCTCCTTCTATCCTGTATTCTGTTACCGATCCCATTTATCGCAGAGGGAATTAATCTGATCGGCAAACTTGGCCAGATCCTTATTAGCGCCTCCCTCGTTATGCATAACGACTCTGCGGAGGCGGTCCGCTGCTGCCAGAAGTCTTGCGAAGACTCCTCCGGCTCTCTTGGAAGCGTCCTTTTCATCCTCGCGGCGGATCGGAATTCCCTTGGTAATAACCTCAAATTTTTCTTCTGCCAGATTATAGACCGTTCCGCTGAAAGGCGCAAAGGCAGAAATGCCATACTCTTTGCTGAGCTTTCCAGCAAAAGAATCGCAGACGTCGTCGTCGCCGTGTACGACGAACACCTGCCTGGGCTTATCCATAAAGCTTGTGATAAAACGGATCAGGCCGTCCTGATCCGCATGGCCGCTGATGCCCTCTATCTTCTCGATGTGCGCCTCCACATCAATAGTCTCGCCGAACAGCTTCACCTCTTTCTTGCCCTCGATGATGCTTCTTCCGAGAGTTCCCACCGCCTGGTAACCGGCAAACAGAATGGTGCATTCCGGTCTCCAGAGATTATGCTTCAGATGATGGCGGATACGGCCGGCGTCGCACATGCCTGCAGCTGAAATAATAACCTTAGGCTTTGCATCAAAGTTAATGGCAACCGAGTCTTCGCTGCTGACGGAAAGCTTCAGGCCTTTAAAGGAAATGGGATTTACTCCCTTTTTTACAAGGGCCTTGGTCTCGTCGTTGTAGCAGTCCAACATATTGTTTTTAAATACCTGGGTAGCTTCCACAGCCAGAGGGCTGTCCACATACACCTCAAAATCTCCGTGGCCTGTTACAAGGCCCTCCTCCTTGATTCGGCGGATGTAGTAGAGCACCTCCTGGGTACGGCCTACGGCAAAGGCTGGAATCACCACGTTGCCGCCTCGATCCAGAGTTTCCTGGATCACCCTGGCAAACTCCTCGATATGCTCGGCCGAATGCTTGTGAAAGCGGTCTCCATAGGTAGATTCCATCACCACATAATCTGCCTGGGCAATATACTGCGGATTACGGATCAGCGGTTTATTGAGATTTCCAATATCGCCGGAAAATACGATTTTCTTTGAACAGCCGTCCTCTGTCAGCCACACTTCGATAAAGGCAGAGCCCAAAAGATGGCCTGCATCCGTAAACCGGATTTCCACCCCATCCGCCAGACGGATAATTTCATTGTAGCTGCACGGCACGAAATGTTTCAGCACCCCTTCTGCATCTGCCATGGTATAGAGAGGCGGTTCCTGAGGCCGTCCTGCTCTCTTGGCTTTTCTGTTCTTCCACTCTGCCTCCGACTCCTGAATATGGGCGCAGTCCTTCAGCATAATATTGCAGAGGTCGCAGGTGGCCCGGGACGCCATAACCTGTCCGGAAAAGCCTCTCGCAAAAATAAGAGGCAGAAGCCCCACATGGTCAATGTGGGAATGAGTGACAAGCACATAGTCAATGTCCCCGTAGCTGACCGGCAGCTCTGCGTTTTCATATTTGTTAGAGCCCTGCTCCATTCCGCAGTCAATCAGGATCTTAAGACCGCAGGCCTCGAGATAATGGCAGCTTCCCGTAACCTCGTGGGCCGCCCCAATGAACATCAGCTTCATATAACCCTCTCCTTTCCAAAATGCGGGGCTGTGCCCCCCGCACATCCGGCGCTGTCTTCGACAGCTCAATCATTTTGTCGATACCACATCAGAGAAAACAAATGTCTGCGCAGCAGACGCTTGTTTTCTTTCTGATGTGGTACATTATACCATAGTCTTAAATGATTATGCAAATCATTCCGCCGCTGCTGTCATTGATGATCTTCTGCAGGGTGTCCTGAAGTTTCATCTGGCAGTCTTCGGTCATCTGGGAGATTTTTGCCTGGATTCCGTCGCCCACGATCTGCTCTACGCTTTTTCCAAAAATGTTGGTGTTCCACAGTCCGTCCTCGCTCTCCTTGGCGTTGGCTTTGATATATTCTATTAAATCCTCCGCCTGCTGCTCGCTTCCCACAATGGGGGCAATTTCTGTCTCTATGTGGGCTTTAATCAGATTAATTGACGGAGCCTGGGCTTTCATTTTGACGCCGTATTTATTTCCGTGGTGAATCAGCTGCGGCTCATCCAGGACAATCTCTGACCGGTCCGGCGTCACCACTCCATATCCTTTCAGTCTCACCTGGCTCAAAGCGTCCCCCACCTTTTCATATTCCCGTTCCATAGCTGCCAGCCGTTTCAGCGTCTGCATCAGCTGATATTCTCCGCCGATCTCCACTCCCGTGTAATCGCTTAAAATCTGGTAATAGCAGCTGTCGTCCACCTCGATATCCACAGATACGCTTCCGTCCGCCATTTTCATTCCCCTGATCTTAATCCGCCGGATTGGGCCGTCGGAAGGAACTGGAAGTTCTCCCCCAATGTCCTTCATACGGCTGATTTTCTTCATTAGCTCTTTCACTGCCTGCACCACATGTATTTTCAGCCAGTGCTCCTGCGGAAGAATTTCCAGCCATTTAGGAATAAAGAAATCCATTTCTGCTACCGGAAACTCTGTCAGCACGGTTTCCATAATGCGCCGGATATCCTCCTTTTTCAGCTGCTCGCAGTTTACGGGCATTACCTGGACGCCGGTATTTTTCCTCCATCTGTCCAGCCAGGACCTTTGTCTCATCTGAATAGGGGCGCATGGAGTTTAAAAGAATCAGGAAAGGCTTTCCCAGCGCTTTCAGTTCCCTCACCGTTTTCTCCTCTGCTTCCATGTAGCTTGGACGTTTAATCTCTCCAAAGGAACCGTCTGCCGTGATCACAAGGCCGATGGTGGAGTGATCGGTAATCACTTTCCTCGTTCCCAGCTCCGCTGCCTGTGTAAATGGGATTTCATAGTCAAACCATGGCGTTTTTACAAGGCGCTCCGTATCGTTTTCAATATGTCCCGCCGCACCGTCCACCATAAATCCCACGCAGTCAATCAAGCGTATTTTTCGCCTCCACTCCGTCCCCCCAATGGGATTTCCACTGCCTCCTTTGGAATAAATTTCGGTTCTGTCGTCATAATCGTTTTTCCCGCCGCGCTCTGGGGCAGCTCGTCTCTGGCCCGCTCCTTGGCATGGCCATCCTCCATCTCCGGAAGCACCATCTGCTCCATAAACCGTTTGATAAACGTAGATTTCCCGGTTCTCACTGGTCCCACCACGCCTATGTAGATTTCCCCGTCTGTTCTGGCCTTAATGTCGCTGTATACGTTAAAATTTTCCATAAAATGACCCCCTTGCTGTGCTGGTACAGTATATGCAGGCACATTTCAAGCTAGACATGGGAAACTCGATTCTTCCCGTCAGGCGCAGCAGGCGTATCAATAAAATCACTTGACACCTTTTCCGCGATTTTATACAATTAATTCAGACAATCGAGAATTGTCGCACGAAAGGATGGTGTCTATGAAATACTACGAGCTTGCCATTAAGCGCAAATCAACGAGAGACTTTAAAGATAAAAAGGTCGCTGCCCAGACGCTGAACCAGATTAAGGATTACGCCGGACAGTGCAAACGCCTTCTTCCCGGACTTCCGGCAGAGTGGAAGGTTCTGGAGGGAAATCCTGGAAACCTGTCCGGAACAGCCGGCTACTCTGGCTTCATGATAGAGGCTCCCTCTTACCTGCTTCTTCTGTCAGGACAGGAAGACGGCGCCCTGGAAAATGCCGGATATATGGGCGAAGACATGGTTCTGAAGCTGACAGAGCTGGATCTGGACTCCTGCTGGATTACGATTACAGATCCCGCTCTGTTAAAGCAGCGCCTTCACCTTGACACAGAACTGGAGCCACTGGCTCTGATCGCTTTTGGATACGGAAAGCCGGAAGGCGGAACCCGTCTGGATATCAAGAGCCCGGCATCCGTCCACATGAAACAGCGCAACGGCCAGATTGCTCCGAAGCTCTATCTGGAGGACGCTGTATTCGGCGGAGCATGGGGACAGAAATCTGATTTAGCCGACTGGGAGCCGGATTCTGATCTGTACCGCGCTTTCATCGCAGCCTGCTGCTCCCCGTCTGTATTAAACCGCCAGCCTTACCGCTTCATTCTGGATCACGATGTGGTATCTCTGGTTCTTTTAGAGGATGAAATGACCTCCCCAGAGCACGCAAAGCTGAACGCGGGTATCGTAATGCTCCACTTCGCCGAGGTTCTCTCCCAGAACACGGGACATCCTGGCAGATGGCAGCTGGGCACTCCTGAGAAGAGTTATGAGCTTCCGGAAGGAGCCGCTTTTGCCGGGTGGTTTAGAATTTAAAGGATCATAAATAGAGGGATAAACATGTTTTCCTTGCTCCAGTTAAAGTCACTGGAAAACATGTTTATCCCTCTGTCGTTTTACCGCAGGCTCCCAAACCGTCAATTACGTTTCTTTCTCATACTGCAGTACCGCATCCCTGGGAATGAACAGACATACCTTCTGCCCCTCTTCAAAAAAATGCAGGGCTATTAAATAGCCTGGATACCTTAAACTGCAGATTAGATACTGTCACATAATACAGCACCGTATTTCCCTGCGGAATTCTTTCTGTTACTGTCCCAGATAGAGTATATCCCTCTTTTCTCTGCTCTAAATCTTCCACAGAATCTCCGAAAATCTCAATCAGCTCAGGACGAATACACACATCCCGCCTCCACTGGTCTCCTGTCACAGACCGAAACTGCTCCGCCGTCATCATGTTATAATTGCCCATGAAGCTGGCGGCAAAGGCTGTCTTAGGATGCGCATACAGTTCCAGAGGCCTTGCCGACTGCTCTACAATTCCTCGATTCATCAGGTGAATCGTATCCGACATGGACATAGCCTCGTCCTGATCATGAGTAACAAAAATCGTGGTCATCCCCAGTTCACGGTGAATCTCCTTGATTCTCTTCTGAAGAGCTTTTCTAAGCTTTGCGTCAATAGCGCTGAAAGGCTCGTCCATTAAAAGTACCTTGGGCTTTGTTACAATACACCGGCAAAGGGCCACTCTCTGCTGCTCTCCTCCTGACAGCTGAGATGGATATTTATTCTCGCTGCCTGCTAGATCTGCCATTTTTAATGCTTCTGCAATGCGGAGCCTAGCTTCCTCCTTCGATACTCCCTGTATTTTCAGTCCAAAAGCGATATTATTGTATACATTCATAGTCGGAAACAGGCTGTACTGCTGGAAAATCATTCCGACGTTTCTCTGGCGCGGAGGAACATGGGTAATCTCCTCCCCATCCAGTAAAATGCGTCCAGAGGAAATCGATTCCAAACCAGCCAGGCAGCGAAGCAGCGTACTTTTTCCGCATCCGGAGGGACCAAGAAGCGTAACAAATTCCCCCTTATCCACAGACAGACTGAGATTTTTCAGTACATGCTGAGAACCATAGTATTTTTCAATCTGTTCAAATGAGATATAAGCCATTTTCCCTCCTGCACTCCTCACGTCTGCCTTGTCTTATTTTTCTATTGCCGCATCCATAAAATCAGAAGCTACAATATCCTCATATGGGATGCTGTTCTCAATAAGTCCCTGATCAAGGCAGAAGCTCTCCATCGTCTCATATCCTTCCGGAATAATTTCTCCCGTCTCAGAAAACGTATCCTTAATGCACTCAAACTTGGCAGTCAATTCATCTACTGTCATACTGTCGTACATAGGGGAAATCAGCTCTGCCAGTTCCTTAGAGGTGTGCTCGCTAATCCACTTTAAAGCTCTGGAAGAAGCGTTTACAAACGCCTGCACGGTCTCTGGATTCTCTTCTGCAAACTTCTTTGTACAAGTAACAATGCTGGTCTGGCAGAACTGAGAACCATAAAGCGCTTCATGGGTTTGTGTATCTGTGCAGTCTAACAGAATGTTAGCATCCGGAACTGTCTCCTCTAAAATCGCCTTATTGTAGACGTCAAAGAAAATTCCATCTACCTGCTTCTCTCCCAAAGCAACGATGGCCGAGCCATAATCAAGATTAATAAAGTTTACATCATTTTCACTCAGTCCGGCGCTTTTAAGCATGGATAAAACAAAAGAATATGGAGCTGAGCCAGGCATTCCTGCAAAGATTGTCTTGCCTTTTAAGTCCGCTGCTGTTTTAATATCTGCTGCTCCTGCAAACGCATAGGTACGGCGGTTCGTGTTGGTTAAAAGCAGATAAGATTCCATTCCTTCGTCATAGGCAGTCATTACCGGCTCAGCGGAAAGCAGGCAGAAATCCGAATCTCCTGCATGCATTCCCTGGAATGCAATGGGCCCGTCTTTGTAGAGCATAAACTCTACGTCCAGTCCCTCTTCCTCAAAATATCCCAGCTGCTCTGCCGCATAGGCGGATGCCCAGCAGATGCCGCGGAATTCTGAAACGACAATCTTTGTGAGCTCTTTCTTATCTTCTTCCTTTTTTGTCTCTTCACTGCTCAGACTTTCTGCTGACTCCCCAGCCGCAACTTCTGCGGCCGCTTTTGTTTCGTTCTTTCCAGCTGTCTCCGCTCCCGAGCATCCCATAAGAGCTGCTGCCGCAATGCCGGCGGCACACATCAAAGATATCCACTTTCTCATTGTTCAATCGTTCCTTTCCCCATTTTAATTTTTTTAATGATCGTTTTGTTCCTTCTCCTCCCCAATATTTAAAGAAGCTCTTGGCCTCCATTTGAGAAGCGCCTCTTCCACTCTGTCCAGACCAAAATTTAAAACCAGCCCCAACAGCAGCAGAATAAAAATACATGACATCACACGTTTCATGTTAAAATACGAAGTTGCATAGGCAACCATCCATCCAAAGCCCGCTCCGGCACCCATATATTCTCCCACTATCGCTCCAATCAGACTGGCGCTGAAGCCAGAACGGATTCCCGATAAGATCCATGGCGTACAGGTGGGAAGCACTACCATCCATAAAATCTGCGTCTTTTTAGCTCCCAGAAGGCTGGCAGATTCAATCAGCTTAGGTTCCATATCAAAGATTGCTCCATAGGTTGAAAAAAATACGCAGAAAAACGCGCTCAGACCTGCCAGGAAAATCTTTGACTGCATCCCGATTCCAAACCAGAGAATATATACCGGAGCCAAGGTCAGCTGGGGAATCCCATGGACTGCAGTAATAATCGGTTTAAAAATTCTCCCCAAAAACGGAAACTGTCCCAGCAGAATTCCCGCTGCAATCCCAGCTATACTTCCTCCAAACAGACCTGCGAAAGCTTCCTGAAGAGTCACGGAAGCATGCTTCCACAGTTCCCCGCTGGTAATAAAATCCCATAAATCCATCGCAATTTCCGAAGGATAGCTGATGTAAAAGTCCGGCAGCCGGCTGCTTCTCACCCCCCATTCCCAGAGTGCCAGTACAGAGAGAATTAAAAGGATACGGACAGCCAGGGCTGACAGCGCTGCTTTCTGTTTCATAACACTGCTCCTCCCACTACTTCTGCATCATATAATAGGCCTGTCCGTCCACCAGCCCTGGATCTTTCAGACCGGCCTCCTTCAGATTTGCACGCAGCACAGCTTTTCTGCAATCTCTCTCCACTCCGTTGGCGCTTCGGTAGATACCGTCGCAGACTCCTGTAAAAATCCCGTACGGCATACCGATTCCAATCTCTGAATTATCCCATCCTGCCAGATAACGTGTACCGGAGCAGAACATAGAAATATTCATAGAATTCATTTCATACGGGTATGCGGTACATTCAGAGCACAAAGCCTGATTTCCTGTCATCTTAAAATTAGACTGCGGCCCATAGTGATATGTATATCCCTGTATTAAGCGCATCGTCCCAAAAGAATCAGAAAACAGAATCACCACATCCGGATCATAGACTTCATAGGCTTCCAAAGGCTGTATCAGAAGTCCATAGGTATGATGTCTGCAAAATGTCAGGCTGTTGACTTCCTGTTTGGCAACGGCTAAATCGCGATACAACCCGAAAGAATAGGCTTCACATCCAGTGTAATACCTTTCTGACGGCTCTTCCAATCCCAATGCCCGTGTTCCTCCTCCGCAGCTGCACATTTCAATATCTGTTTTCAGCGAAACTCCCATGCTGGCAATTTTTACCATCACACAGTAGGCCATTTTAGCTTTGGCAGGTTCTGCCGTGCAAGCCTCGTAATCCTCTTTTGTAAATAAAAATTTAATTCCGACAGGTTTCCTGGTCAGAAGTTCGCTGGCATTCAGCTTCTTCATAGCCTCTTCTTTTATAATATCCATCATTACACCCCCTTATTGTTGAACTATTACAAAAACAAACACCTATCTTATACCATATTTTGTAATAAATGTATAATTATTATTGTCTATAAGAAAATATATGGATAGATATTATCAATATATAGATAATTCATAGGACTTCAAAATTCTTCTCTCTCCCAAAACAAAAAGCAGGAACCTGACTGGTGCTCCATAAAATCACCAAACAGCTCCTGCTTCTTACTTTTAATATTTTTCCTACTCGCTCAAATACGCTTTTTTCACCTGATCATTGTTCATCAGCTCCTTGGCGTCTCCTCTGAGCACAATTTTTCCCGTCTCCAGCACGTACGCCTTGTTGGCGATGGAAAGGGCCTTCTTAGCGTTCTGCTCCACCAGGAGAACCGTGGTTCCCTCGGCGCTGATCTCCTTGATAATCTCAAAGATCTCGTTTACATACAGAGGAGAAAGACCCATGGACGGCTCGTCCATAACAATCAGCCTGGGGTGGGACATCAGCGCCCGTCCCATGGCCAGCATCTGCTGCTCGCCGCCGGAGAGGGTTCCTGCCAGCTGGTTTTTCCTCTCCTCCAGTCTTGGAAAACGCTTATATATTTTCTGAATCGTTTCCTCGCTCTCCTGTTTATTGTTTCTTGTATACGCTCCCATCTTCAGGTTCTGAAGAACCGTCAGCTGGGCGAATACCCGGCGTCCCTCCGGCACATGGGCAATTCCCATGGATACCAGCTTATAGCCGGGAACCTTTGTGATATCTTTTCCCTCAAATACAATACTTCCCGATTTCACCGGAATCAGGCCTGTAAGCGCATGAAGGGTTGTCGTCTTTCCGGCTCCGTTGGCTCCGATGAGGGCAATAACGTCCCCCTCCTCTACCTCGAAGGAGATACCCTTGAGCGCCTGGATCACGCCGTAATAGACGCTTAAATCCTTTACTTCCAGCATTGCCATGACTCTGACCTCCCGCTTTCCACAAATTTATTTTCTGATATGCAGCCTGCCTACTCTCCCAAATATGCCTTCACAACCTCTGGATTATTCAGCACCTGGCTGGTCGGTCCCTCTGTCAGCACGTGGCCGAAGTTTAACACAGTCAGCTTTTCACAGATTCCGGATACCAGCTTCATATCATGCTCAATTAAAAGAATCGTCATATCGAAATTATCCCGGACAAACTGAATGGTGTCCATCAGTTCCTTCGTCTCGTTGGGATTCATGCCGGCTGCCGGCTCGTCTAAGAGAAGGAGCTTCGGCTCTGTGGCAAGCGCTCTGGCAATCTCCAGCTTTCTCTGCTTTCCATAGGGAAGGTTGGAAGCTTTTACTGCAAATTCTTTTTCCAGGTCAAATACCTTTAAAAGCTCCAGAGCCCGCTCGTCCATCTCCCGCTCCACCTTCCTGTATTTCGGCAGACGGAAAATACCTGCAAGAGTGCTGTAGGAATGGTGGTTGTGAAGTCCCACCTTTACATTGTCAAGGACGCTCAGATCTTTAAACAGACGGATGTTCTGAAAGGTTCTGGCCACCCCTGCCCGGTTAATCTCAATATTTTTCTTTCCCGCAATGTTCTTTCCGTCCAGAAGGATGATTCCTCCATCCGGCTTGTACACGCCTGTCAAAAGGTTGAATACGGTTGTCTTTCCCGCTCCGTTGGGGCCGATGAGGCCGTAAAGCTGGCCCTTTTCAATCGTAATGTTAAAATCGTCTACTGCCTTCAGTCCGCCGAAGGAGATACTTAAATTTTTTACTTCCAGCATTGCCATATCCTACTCCTCCTTGGCCTGTTTCTTCTGTTTCTTAAGCGACGCTGCAGCGCGGCTTCTGAGCTCCTTCGCCTTGGGGCTGGAGTTGAACAGCATCATTGCAATCAACACAATCGCATAAATCAGCATTCTGTAGTTGCTGAGACCGCGCAGAAGCTCCGGAAGCAGCGTCAGCACAACGGCCGCGATAATGGAGCCCCGGATATTTCCGATTCCGCCCAACACCACAAATACCAGGATCATAATGGACATGTTGTAGCCGAAGGCCTTGGGCGTAGCCGCCAGCGTGGCCAGATTGTGGGCGTAGAGGACGCCTGCCACTCCGGCTAAGGCCGCTGATACGGAGAAGGCTAAGAGCTTATATTTTGTGATATTGATTCCCACAGACTCAGCCGCAATCCTGTTGTCCCTGATAGCCATGATGGCGCGTCCCGTTCTGGAGTGAATCAGGTTCAGGACAATGAAAAGGGTGATTAACACCAGAATGATGCCGATGGTAAAGGTAGCTGCCTTAGGCGTTCCTGTGATGCCCTGGGCACCCTTTATAATCACCTCTCCCCCTTCCTCTAAGTTCAGGGAGGAAGCGTCCTTTAAGGAGAAGTGGATTCCCCTGCTGTCAATTCCCACAAACAGGGCGTTGATCAGGTTCTTGATAATCTCGCCGAAGGCCAGAGTCACGATCGCCAGGTAATCTCCCTTCAGTCTTAACACAGGAATTCCGATCATCAGGCCGCAGACAGCCGCTGCCAGCGCTCCAATCACAATCGCTCCGATGAAAAGCAGAAGCACCGCCTGATCGTCGTTCTTGGCTATATCGCAGGTCTTCATCACAGCGTTTGTAAAAAACGCTCCCGCAAAGGCTCCCACGCACATGAAGCCCGCGTGTCCCAGACTCAGCTCTCCCAGAATGCCTACCGTCAGGTTCAGGGAAACTGCCAGAATGACATAGGTGCACAGAGGAACCAGAATTCCCTTTAACAGGCTTGTCATTCCTCCTGCTGCTGTCAGAACCTGGATCAAAACAAAGCAGGCCAGGACAATGCCGTATGTAACGCCGTTCTGAACCAGCGTTTTATTTCTGTATGTCTTGATATTCATGGCCTTCACCTACACTTTCTCACTGACTTTTTTGCCCAGAATTCCAGTCGGACGCACTAACAGCACAATAATGAGCACAGAAAATACAATCGCGTCTGAAAGCTGGGACGAAATATACGCCTTCGTCAGGTTCTCGATTACACCCAGAAGCACGCCGCCGATCAGGGCGCCTGGAATGGAACCGATTCCGCCGAATACAGCCGCCACGAAGGCCTTGATGCCAGGCATGGAGCCTGTGTATGGCGTTAAGGACGGGTATGCAGAGCACAGCAGAACTCCCGCAATGGCAGCCAGGGCGGATCCGATGGCAAAGGTGATGGCAATAGTCCGGTTGACATTGATTCCCATCAGGGTAGCGGCTCCTCTGTCCTCCGACACGGCCAGCATGGCCTGCCCGATCTTCGTCTTGTTGATAAAAAACATCAGTCCTGCCATAATCACAACGCAGGCTAAAATCGTCACAATCGTCACGCTGGAGATAGAGAGCTCTCCTCCGGCCAGCTTTAACGGCGGCAGATTCACCACAGAGGTGAACTGGCGGGCGTTGGATCCGAATATCAGGAGCGCCACATTCTGAAGCAGGTAGCTGACGCCAATGGCCGTAATCAGAACAGCCAGCGGAGACGCGTCTCTTAAAGGCCTGTAGGCGATGCGCTCCACCGCCACTCCAAGCGCCGTACAGACAACGACAGCCGCTAAAATTCCCACAATGGGCGATCCTCCCATGGTGCTTACCACAGTAAAGGCCGTGAAGCCTCCTACCATGATGATATCGCCATGGGCAAAGTTCAGCATCTTTGCAATTCCATAAACCATGGTGTAGCCCAGAGCGATAATCGCGTAGACGCTGCCCAGGCTGATGCCATTAATCAAATAGGAAAGAAAATTCATCATCCTCCTACACCTCGTTTTCTTTGTTTTTACTCAGTCGAACCGGAGACAGAAAAGAAGGCTGCCGCACTGTGCAACAGCCCTCTGTCCCATTTACAAACAGCTCTGCATGCGCCGCATGGGGCTGCCCTTCTAATCCATCATCTCGTAAACGCCGCTTACAATCTTGGCTGCCTTCGGAGCCTTCTCCGGCTCTCCGTTCGCATTCCATGTCATTCCCTCTCCGGTCAGACCGTCGATTGTGATCTCTGTCATGGCTGTCTTCATTGCCTCGCACATATCAGATACTTCCATATCAGGAGTTACTCCCGCTTTCTCTGCCGCTTCCTTGATTGCATATACGGCATCGTATGCGCCTGCACCGAACTGAAGGGGCTCGATTCCGTAAGCCTCCTCGTAGGCTGCAACGAAATCCTGGCTTCCTGCCTCGTCGACTGTGAATGGTGTTAAGAGCATTAAGCCCTCTGCCAGGGACTGATCAAAGTTCTTAACGCTTAAGATTCCGTCCATGCCGTCGCAGCCGAAGAACATTGGATGGAAGTCCTTATCGGACGCCTGTTTTAAAATAATGGAGGCCTCCTGATAGTAGATAGGAAGGAATACCAGCTCTGCGCCTGCTTCCTTTGCCTTATCAAGCTGTACAGAGAAGTCTGTGTTGCTGTCTGCTGTAAAAGCCTCGCTGGCTACAATCTCCAGTCCTTTCTCCTCTGCTGTCTCCACAAATGTCTCTCTGATACCGTCGGAGTACTCGCTGGAGCTGTCATAGATAATGGCGATTTTCTTTGCAAGTCCGTTATCCGCAATGTACTCGGCTGATTTCTTGCCCTGATCCGGGTCAGAGAAGCATACGCGGAATACGTTCTCATTCTCCACGCACTGAACGGCAGAGCCGGATGGAGTCAGCTGGAACATATTGTCAGCGGCGGACTCGGCGCCGACTGCGATACACGGCTTAGAAGTAGTGGTTCCCACTAACATCTGCATGCCCTTATCCTTTAAGGTATTATATGCGTTGACAGATTTCTCAGCGTCGTTCTCATCGTCCTCAAAATAGAACTCTACCTGGTAGCCGTTGATTCCGCCTGCCTCGTTAATTTCCTTTACTGCCAGCTCCGCTCCGTTTCTTACGGATTCTCCGTAAGCTGCTCCGGCTCCTGTAATCGGTCCGATTCCGCCAAGCACGAATACCTCTCCCTCTGCGCCTGCCTCCTGGCCGTCTGCTGCCTTTGAATCAGATGCGCCGTCTCCGCTTCCGGAATTTCCGCAGGCGGTCAGGGACATTGCCATCACTGCTGCCAGTCCTAAACTCATCAATCTCTTTTTCATAAAAAATCTCCTCCAAACCCTCACTAACCAGCGGTTAATGCTTTCTTTTTGATTGACGCCATTATAGTTTTCCGCCTGTTAAAAGTCAATATAAAAACAGGAGAATTTTTCTGTTTTCAGCCTGAAAATGCAATTTTTTGCATGATTTTCAGAAATCTTATGACTTTTAGTTATAGCTTATATTGTAAGAAATTATAATGGGCCGGCAAGGGCAGGAAGAGATTTTCTATTTATTCTAGTCCCAGGGAAGAAGGCTGTTTTCAATCCTCTTATCCCGAAGCATGAGATCGCCCACCGCGTCTTTGGCAGGCTTTCCCTCAAACAGTACCTGGTTGATCTGCTCTACGATGGGCATATCCTCTCCGTAAGCTTCTGCCAGTGCCTTGGCGGCCTTGGCGGAGTACACGCCCTCCACTACCATCTGGACTTCCTTCATGGCCTCGTCCATGGTATAACCTTTTCCAATCAGGATTCCGGCTCTGCGGTTCCGGCTGTGCATGCTGGCGCAGGTCACAATCAAATCGCCGATTCCAGAAAGGCCTACAAAGGTCTGCTCCTTTCCGCCCATCTTCATGCCCAGGCGGGTGATCTCAGCGATTCCTCTGGTGATCAGGGCGGCTTTTGTGTTGTCCCCATAGCCCAGTCCGTCGGCGATTCCAGCTGCCAGAGCGATGACGTTTTTAAGGGCGGCTCCCACCTCAATGCCTATCATGTCAGGACTTGTGTAGACGCGGAACACCGGACTCATAAAGACTGACTGAAGATATTCTGCCGTCTCCTTTCTGTGGGCCCCTACCACACAGGTAGTGGGCAGCCCTCGGCTTACCTCCTCCGCATGGCTGGGGCCAGAAAGAATTGCCGTCTCCGCCTCCGGAAGCTCCTCCTCAATCACCTGGGAAAGAGTTTTTAACGTGCCTTCCTCAATTCCTTTGGCCACGTCTACCACCAGCTGGCCCTTTTTCAGGAACGGCTTCATCCTGGCTGCTGTAGAGCGCACGAATACAGAGGGAACAGCCATAATCAGCACGTCCTTACAAGCCATGGCCTCCTCTAAATCCGCAGTGAGAAAAATCTCTTCCGGAATCGTAATTTCCGGCAGATTTTTATGGCGGCGGGTCTTTGTCATCTCCTCAATTTCTTCAGGAAGAGCCGACCAGATCGCCGTCTGATGTCCATTGTTATGTAACAGTACAGCTAACGCTGTCCCCCAGGTTCCTGCTCCGATCACACCGATTGATGCCATGATTCTACCTCCTCATTTCTGTCAAGTCTTATCTATTCTGCTCTGTGAGAATCTGTTTCCTAGGAGGTTTTCTTCTTCGCCCCCAGCTTATTTTCCGTGCCTGAAAGCAGACGCTTAATATTCGCTCTGTGCCGCCAGATGGCCATAAAGGTCAGAAACGCTCCCAGAATGCAGAATTCCGGAAAGCAGGCCTCTGTCACCTGATAGCTGCCCTGGCTTCCAAAAAAAAATCAGTTCTGCCAAGAACACAAGCGAAACCAGGATAGAGCCTAACGATACGTATCTGGTAATCCCCACCGCCAGACCGAACAACCAGCATACAGCTGACCATAATCCGCAGGTCCATGGTGCTCAGAATTCCGGCTAGGCAGGCGATTCCCTTTCCGCCGCGGAAATGCAGATAGAAGGGGAAATTATGCCCTAGGGTTACTCCTACTCCCGCGTACATGGCCCACAGAGCGCTGTTGGCAGCTCCGTCTCCATGTCCGAACAGAAACTGTGCCGCCCCCATTGCGAACACAGCCTTGAAAAAGTCCCCTAAAAATACAGCTGCCCCTGCCTTCGCCCCATGACGCGAAGCACATTGGTGGAGCCTGCGTTTCCGCTGCCGTACTGGCGGATATCAAGCCCCTTTGACCTTCCGTACAGGTACCCCGACTGGATCAGCCCGAAGGCGTAGCCAATTCCCAAACAGATAAGCCGTTCCATCATCTCCTACTGCTCCTTTCCCTTCCTCTCGCGGATAATGAATTTAAGTGCCGTTCCCCTGAATCCGAAGGCGTCGCGGATCCGGTTCTCCAGATATCTGGTGTAGGAAAAGTGCATCAGTTCCTTATCGTTGACAAAGACTACAAAGGTCGGCGGCTTCACGGCTACCTGGGTCATGTAGTAGAGCTTCAGTCTCTTGCCCTTGTCAGACGGCGGCTGCTGGAGAGCCACTGCCTCTGTCATAATCTCATTTAAAACGCCTGTCTGAATCCGCATGGTCTGGTTCTCTCTTACCATATCGATCAGATCGTAGAGCTTGTTTAATCTCTGTCCTGTCTGGGCAGACACAAACACATACTCCGCATACGGGATAAAGGAGAGAATGGTCTTGATCTTATTGGTATACTCATAGATGGTCTTGTCATTCTTCTCAATAGCGTCCCATTTATTGACTACAACGATAATTCCCTTTCCTCTGTCATGGGCAATTCCGGCAATCTTGGCGTCCTGTTCGGTCACTCCCTCAGACGCGTCGATGACCACCAGCACCACGTCGGCCCGCTCCACGGCAGTTACAGTACGGATAATGCTGTAGCGCTCCAGTTCTTCTTTAATCTTGCTCTTTCTTCTGAGGCCCGCCGTATCGATAAACACATACTCTATGCCATTGTGCACAATCTCCGTATCCACAGCGTCTCTGGTAGTTCCCGCCACGTCGGACACAATTACACGGTTCTCCCCTAACAGCTTATTGATAATAGAAGATTTTCCCACGTTAGGTTTTCCTACGATGGCGATTCTCGGCCTGTCGTCGTCCTCCTCTTCCCCATCCTGTTCCGGGAAGTGGGCGATCACTGCGTCTAACAACTCTCCCAGCCCCAGGCGGGAGGTAGCTGAAATCGGGATGGGATCTCCGATTCCAAGGTTATAGAACTCGTAGACGTCGTTTCCAAACTTGGCGAAGCTGTCCACCTTATTGACTGCCAGAACTACTGGTTTTCTGGACTTTCTCAGCATGTCGGCCACCTTTGAGTCAGAGTCTGTCATGCCCTGGCGCACGTCCACAATAAAGATAATCACGTCTGCAGTGGCAATGGCAATCTCCGCCTGCTCTCTCATCTGGGCCAGAATAATATCTCTGGAATCCGGCTCGATTCCGCCGGTGTCAATCAGGGTAAAGTTCTTGTCCAGCCAGGTTCCGTCAGCGTAGATACGATCTCTGGTCACTCCAGGCGTATCCTTTACAATGGAAATCATCTCGCCGGCCAGGACGTTGAACAGCGTGGATTTTCCCACGTTAGGACGGCCTACCACGGCTACGATCGGTTTCTTTTTGCTCATATTCATTCCTCCATTAAAGGGCGGCATCCTGCAGTTCCAGAATACCGTCCCATATTTTTCCTGCAAGCTCTTTGGCAGGGCGTCTACATCCCTTCCAAAGAGTTTAATTCATACGGCCCGTGTTCCGGCACGTCTCTTCCATCCTCCACCGGATGAAGCACTGCCTCCACGAAATCACGTCCGCTTGATTTTACAATATTCACTGGTACTTGTAAAGCGTTTTGTACGTCTGTCCTGGTCAGATCGTCCAGGAAAACCTCCTCCCCGCTTCGGAACATGGCCTCCGGAAGAAGGAGACGGCTTCCCAGCTCTTTTCCCTTCAGCTGGGCAATCAGGTCTCTGGCTGTAATCAGCCCGGCCACCGTAATCAGCTCTCCGAAAAAGTCGTTCCTGATGGGGTACACATGGATCGTTCTGCCCGGAAAACGCCTGCTTATCTGCTCAGCATACTCCTTAATATAAGGATAGGGGAGCATGCCTGTTGCAATGGAGATCTCTTCTTCCCGTTCCCCCTGCTCTGTCTCGAGCGAAGCCAGGGCCTCGTTTACCTCCTCTGTCATCAGACGTATCATGCCCACTCCGTTTTCCAGCTGAATGTAGCCGTCGTACCGCTCTGCCTCGGGAAGAGGACGCCCTGCCTGCATATAGAACTCGTCGCTGGCATGGATAAAGTGGATTCCGTGCTCCGCATAAATTTTCTTCTGCCATCTCTCAATCAGGTCGATCGCCTCGCCGCACTCCTCCGCCGTAAAAGGCTCCAGGGGATACAGGCCTTCCCTGTATTTTGACAGTCCCACCGGAACTACAGACACGCTCTGCATATAGGGAATATACTTTGTCAGCTCCTGAATGGAAAAATTCAGCTCCTCTTTGTCATTCACTCCCTTACAGAGAACAATCTGGCCGTTCATGGGGATCTGGGCCTCATACAGCCGATCCAACTTCTCCAGTGCCTCCCCTGCGAACCGGTTGTTCAGCATCCTGCACCGAAGCTCCGGGTTCATGGTCTGGACGGAAATATTGATGGGCGCCAGATGGAACTTGATAATCCTCTCAAAATCCTTGTCCTTCATATTGGTCAAAGTAATGTAATTTCCCTGAAGGAAGGACAGTCTGGAATCGTCGTCCTTAAAATAGAGGGTTTCTCTCATCCCCGGCGGCATCTGGTCAATAAAACAGAAGATACATTTATTATGGCAGGAACGGTACTCGCTCATCAGTCCGTTTTCAAAATTCAGCCCTAAATCTTCATAATTATTCTCAATATCCAGCTCCCACTCCTCGCCGTCCGCCTTTCTCACCACCATGGTAATGGACTCGCTGTTCACCATATACTCATAGTCAAAAATATCCTCTATCTCTTCCCCGTCTATGGTGAGCACCGCGTCTCCCGGCTCTAACTCCAGCTCCTCTGCGATGGAACCTGGATCCACAGATTTAATGATATGACCTTTTTTCTTCATGGTCTGCGTCTGCCTTTCTATTTTTCTGAAATCCGGCGGTCTGGTTCCGCCTTCGTCTTACACTTCTTTTATCATATCAACATTAGCTGAGTTTGTAAAGAACTGGACGCAGGTTGTCTTTTTCAGGGATTTTCCGGGAATTTCGGCATTTACTATTGACGGTTCCTGTCTAAAAATGGTATAAAAATGGTGCAAAGACTGCTGACAGGACATCCCTGTCTGATAAATGGAGGAATTTTCTATGTCGAACGACTATGTATTTAAGGACCGTCTCCCGGTAGCGCCTTTAAAAATTGCCGCACTGGAGAGCTGCCGCGATCTGGCTGCCAAGGTCAACGAACACATCATTAACTTTCGCCGCAACGACGCTGAGGAGCTTGCAAAGCGTCAAGAAAATCTTCAGTTCCGCGGTTATGACGCTGATTCTTACCTGTTAAACTGCTCCTGCTCCCGTTTCGGAAGCGGCGAGGCCAAGGGCGCTGTTCATGAGTCCGTCCGCGGAACCGATATCTACGCTATGGTAGACGTGACAAACCACAGCCTGACCTACAACATCAGCGGATTTACAAACCACATGTCTCCGGACGATCATTTCCAGGATTTAAAGAGAATTATCGGAGCCACTGCCTCCACCGCGCACCGCGTTAACGTGGTAATGCCTTTCTTATACGAAGGAAGACAGCACAAGAGAACGTCCAGAGAGTCCTTGGACTGCGCTATGATGTTAGAAGAGCTGGTGAACATGGGAGTAGAGAACTTCATCACCTTTGACGCCCATGATCCGAGAGTGCAGAACGCAATCCCGTTAAACGGATTTGACAACTTCATGCCAACCTATCAGTTTGTAAAAGCGATTTTCAAGCACGACAAGACCTTAAAGATCGACAAGGATCATCTGATGGTTATCAGCCCGGACGAGGGAGCTATGAACCGCGCCGTTTACCTTGCCAACAACCTGGGCGTTGACATGGGTATGTTCTACAAGCGCAGAGATTACTCTCAGGTAGTCAACGGCAGAAACCCAATCGTAGCCCACGAGTTCTTAGGCTCTTCTGTAGAAGGAAAGACTGTCCTTATTATCGACGATATGATTTCCTCCGGCGAGAGCATGCTGGATACAGCCAAGGCCTTAAAGGACAGAAAGGCAGCCAAGGTTCTCATCTGCTGCACCTTCGGTCTGTTCACAAACGGTCTGGAGAAATTTGACGATTTCTACAACAAGGGCTACATCGACTGTGTCATCACCACAAACTTAAATTACAGAACGCCGGAGCTGTTAAAGCGCGACTGGTATGTGGAGGCTGACATGAGCAAGTTCATCGCAGCGATTATCAACTCCTTAAACCACAACGCTTCCCTGGAGAACGCGCTGACCTCCTCTGAGAAGATTCAGCAGCAGATCAGAAGATACAACGAAGCAAACCGGTAGGAAACGCCATTTATCAGATGTTTTAAATTGAAAAAGACAGTGTTTTTGTTCCGCCAAGGTCACAAAAACACTGTCTTTTTCTTTTCATATAAGCCGCAGCAAAACTAGATTCCAAATTTAAGCGGCCTTCCTATGACCGCGCATCTGGCCCCACTTCCATGACCTATCTCTTCTGTGGCGGCAATGGGAAGTTCCCCGGCAAAAGAGCACACCAGCTCTCTCGCCCTTCTCCCGTCCCCTCTGCGTTCCATCTCTGTAAAAGTTCCCAGAAGAATTCCATTTATCCGTTCAAACACTCCCATCTGTGACAGCTGGGACAGGCAGGCGGTCATTTTATCGGCGCCGCCGCTGTTTCCCTCTAAAATCAGAATTTTCCCGGAAAAATCAGGAAGATACGGAGTCCCGGCCAGCTTTAACAGGCAGCGGATGTTTCCTCCCACAGCTGTTCCCTCCATAGACTCGCCCTGAAGAAAATGAACGCTCAAATCCGTCAGGGGGCGAACCTGAGACCAGTCCAAATCCGCATGGATTTCCGACGTTTTCCCCAAAAGTCTGCCCTCTTCCTTTAAAAGTTTAAGAAGACTTTTCAGCTGTTCCCTTCCCTGGGAATGGAGGAGATTGCGAATCTGGTACAGACCGCAGGCGCAGCCGGTTTTTCCATACACTGCGTTCAGCACACAGGTCAGATCGCTGTATCCAAACAGCAGCTTTCCCTGTCCCTTCTGCCTGATCGCCTGGAAGTCCAGCCACGGCAGAATCTCATTTGCCATATCGCCTCCTGAAATATCAAACACAGCGTCCACCGATGGATCACAGTAATATCTCATCAGCTCTTCCGCCCGCTTTCTGCCGCTCTGTCCTGCCGGGTTCTCCTCCCCTGCAAACAGGTGATTTCCGTACACCGGTTCCAGTCCCGCCTCCTCGAGAATCGAAAGGAGCCGTAAAAAGGACGGGCGGAAGGACTCTGTCATGCCGTTTGAACAGCTGACCAGGGCAATTTTCGTACTGTCTTTTCGTTCCTGTACGCCGTTCTGAATCTCTGCTGCATGTTTATCCTCTCTCATCCGCCTTTTCCTCCTTTTCTTCCGCTTATTTCAGACTACAGATTCAGCCTGCCGTAGCTTTTTTCCAGGTACACGTCCAGCCGCTTTTTAAGCTCTCTGTTATCCTCCCGCTCAAGAGCCGGATCCTCGTCTAAGATCTGGCTTACCTCCTCGGACACCTTTTTCAGAAGACCTGCGTCTGTAAAAATATCGGCCAGCTTAAATTCCAGCTCCCCGCTCTGACGGATTCCGAAAATATCGCCTGGCCCCCGCAGCTTCAAATCTTCGGAGGCAATGTAAAATCCGTCGTTGGAGTGGTTGAGAATCTCCAGACGCTTCTGGATATCCTTGTCAGAAGAAGCGTTTACCATGATACAGTAGGACTGCTCTTTTCCGCGTCCTACCCGGCCCCGCAGCTGATGGAGCTGGGCCAGGCCGAACCGCTCCGCGTTCTCGATCATCATCACCGTGGCGTTTGGAACGTTGATCCCCACCTCAATCACCGTAGTGGACACAAGCACATGAATGCTGCCTGCGGCGAAATCCTCCATCAGCTGGTTTTTCTCCTTGGGCTTCATCTTTCCATGGAGATATTCCACCCGGATCCCGGCAGACAGATTCTCGCGGAGAGTTTTCGTGTAGTCTATGACATTTTCCGCCTCGATCATCTCGCTGGCCTCCACCATAGGGCAGATCACGTAGGCCTGGCGGCCTGCCTTCACCTCCCGCTCAATAAACCGATAGGCGTTCTCTCTGTAATCTGTCCCCACCACACAGTTTTTGATAGGCTTTCTGTTAGCCGGAAGCTCATCAATCACAGAAATATCCAGATCGCCGTAGAGAATAATGGCAAGAGTTCTGGGAATGGGCGTGGCGCTCATGACCAGTACATGAGGCTCCTCTCCCTTCTTCCCCAGCATCTCCCTCTGGCTGACGCCGAAGCGGTGCTGCTCGTCTGTAATGACAAGAGCCAGCTTGTCATAGACCACCTTCTCCTGAATCAGAGCATGGGTTCCCACGATAATATCCGCCTCATGGTTTTCTATCTGCCGATAGGCCAGGCGCTTCTCCTTTGCCGTCATGGATCCCGTCAGTAAAACCGCCTTTTTCTCAATGCCGTGAGCTGCAAACAGCTCCTCGATGGATTCCAGATGCTGTCTTGCCAGTACCTCTGTGGGAACCATAAGCGCACCCTGGAAGCCGTTCTCCGCCGCCTGCAGAAGAGCCAAAATGGCAATGATCGTCTTTCCGGAGCCTACGTCTCCCTGAATCAACCGGTTCATCACCTGACCGCCGGATAAATCCGCATAGACCTCGCCCAGCACCTTCTCTTGGGCTTTTGTCAGGGAATATGGCAGAGAAGCCTTCAGCCTCTCCGATTCCTGACTCCGCTTCATCACATAGGTGCTTTCCAGATCCGACTTTTTCTCTTTCAGCAGACGGACCGACATCAGAAACATGAAAAATTCGTCGAAAACCAGCCGTTTTCTCGAAAAAAGCAGCTCCGTCTCATCCCCCGGAAAATGAATGTGTTCCAGCGCAAAATTATACTCTGCCAGCTCATATTTTTCGCGGAGATACTCCGGCAGAAAGTCTCTCTCCAGCTTTCTGGTTTTAAGAGCTTCCGCCACTGCCTTGGTGATAGTCTTATTCCCAAGGCCTTTTGTCTGTCCGTAGACCGGCTGCATGGAGTGGACCAGCTCCTGATACTTGTCAGGTCTGTAGATTTCCGGCTGCTCCATGACCAGCCGCCCCCGCTTTTTCATGATCTTTCCGCGAAAGACAAACCGCTCCCCGGCCTTTAAGGTTCCCCTGAGAAAAGGCATATTGTACCAGTTCAGCTGAATGGTTCCGCTCTCATCTCTCAGGTGAGTCATCACCACCTGCAGATGGTTAAAGCGCACTACGTCTGCCGTTTTCGTCAGAGTCCCCTCCACTGCTGCCATAGTATCCGGCAGCAGCTCTCCCGCTGGCTGCGGCTCCCGAAACGCGTCGTAGCCTCTGGGATAGTAATGAAGCAGTTCCTCCACCGTATCCACCCCAAGCTTTGAAAACAGCCTGGCAGTCTTATCTCCCACGCCTTTCACCGATGTCAGCGGCTGCTGTTCCATGCCCTCTCCTCCTGGTTTTCCCTTTCTTAATTTATTCCACAGAAATCAGATAGTAGTAAACTGGCTGGCCTCCGAAATGAAGCTCGATCTCACAGCCGGAAAACTGCTCCCTGGCTTCCTCCAGGAAGTTTTCTGCATCTTCTTCCTTCACACTCTTTCCATAGTAAATGGTAATCAGCTCTGAATCGTCGTCTACCATGGCGTTCAGCGCGTCCATGGCCGTCTGGCTCACACTGCTGCCTACTGCCAGCATGCCTGAGTCGCCGATTCCCATAATATCTCCCTCATGGATCTCTCTTCCATCTACAGAAGTATTTCTGACTGCATAAGTAATCTGGCCGGTTTTTACGCGTCCCATCTCCTGCTCCATAATCTCCAGGTTTTCCTGGGGTGCCAGATCCGGCGCGAAATTAATCAGGGCCGTGATTCCCTGAGGAACCGTCTTTGACGGAACAACCACAACCTGGCAGTCCTCTGAAAGCTTCTTCGCCTGTTCTGCTGCCAGAATAATATTTTTATTGTTGGGAAGCACATAGACGGTATCTGCGCTGGCCTGTTCCACAGCCTTTAAAATATCTTCTGTGCTGGGATTCATGGTCTGACCTCCCTCAATCACCACATCGGCTCCAATGCCCTTAAAAATATCGGCCAGCCCGGTTCCTGCGCAGACTGCCACAAAACCCGTTTCCTTTCTCGGTCTCTCTGAGACCTCCTGGGCCTCCTGAGCCTTTAATTCCTCCTCTTTCTGTTCCCTGGCCACGCGCTCCGCGTCCTTGATCAGCCTCTCCTCGTGCTCCTCTCTCATATTGTCAATCTTGATTCTGGAGAGGGAGCCGAAGGTGAGCGCTCTCTGAAGCGCAAGCCCGGGATCGTTGGTGTGGACATGCACCTTTACTATCTCGTCGTCCGCTACCACTACAAGAGAGTCTCCGATAGATTCCAGATACTGTTTCAGTCCCTTTTCGTCAGAATCCTTAAATTCAGATGCAAGATTAATGATAAACTCTGTGCAGTAACCGAATTTAATATCAGCCGTCTCAATATCAGCTGCCGGTGAACTGGAAACCTTTACAGCAGGCGAAGTTCCTTCTGCGCCCTGGCCAAGGACCGCTTCCTTCCCCTTCAGGCCCTCCAGGCATCCCTTCACAATCTGCATCAGCCCCTGGCCGCCGGAATCTACCACTCCCGCCTGCTTCAGAACCGGGAGCATCTCCGGCGTCTGGCTGAGCACATAATCGCCGTGTTCAATCACCTGGGACACAAAGTCCAGAATATCCGTGGTCTCCTCTGAAAGCTCCTGGGCCTTCTCCGCCATACCTCTGGCAACAGTGAGAATGGTTCCCTCCTTCGGCTTCATAACCGCCTTGTAGGCAGTCTCTGTACCTCTGTGAAAGGCTCTGGCCAGGCAGGCCACGTCAATCTTCTCTTTGCCTGCGATCTCTTTTGCAAAGCCCCTCAGAAGCTGAGAAAGAATGACTCCTGAATTTCCTCTGGCCCCTCTCAGAGAGCCGGAGGAGATCGCTTTCGCTAAAAGCTCCATCGTAGGCTCCTCGATGGCCGCAGCCTCTCTCGCGGCAGAGAGAATTGTCATCGTCATATTCGTTCCCGTATCTCCGTCAGGCACCGGAAATACATTCAGTTCATTAATCCACTCTTTTCTGGCCTCAAGGCCCTCAGCGCCCGCGAGAAACGCTCGTTTCAGCGCCGCGGCGTCAATATAGTCCATACCCACAGGTTGTTTCCTCCTTATGATTAATCAATCACCCGTACGCCTTCAACGTAAATGTTGATTTTTTCTACCGTCATGCCGGTCAGCTCTTCCACTTTATACTTCACGCTTTCAATCAGGTTATCCGTCACAGCCAGTATGCTGACTCCGTAGGACACAATCACGTGAAAATCAATGCTGATCGCATTGTCCCGGATCGTTACATTGATGCCCTTTGTCAGGCTTTCCCGTTTTAAAAGCTTTACCAGACCGTCTTTCATACTGACAGCGGCCATTCCGACAATTCCAAAACACTCCACTGCCGTCGTTCCCGCATACATCGCAATCACTTCCGATCAATCTGGATCCGAACCTATATTTATTGTCAATACGCCCCTTCATAGCTGCAGCCTCCATTCTTTTTTCGTTTTGAGATTCCCGACTGTCACTGCCAGGCACAGAAGATCTCCCTCTCGTTTCGAGACCTCCTGGTTATTAGTAATTATACCTTATTTTTGTAAAAAAAGAAACAAAATTTTATTTTTCACTTGCAAATTTGCCCGCTTTCTGCTATCATACAGTTGTTATGGATTTTTACGCAAAATCCGATGAACGGTAGAGGAGGTGCAACCATGGCTAAATGTGCAATCTGTGAAAAAGCTGCTCACTTTGGTAATGCAGTAAGTCATTCCCATAGAAGATCTAACAAAATGTGGAAAGCTAATGTTAAGTCTGTTAAAGTTAAAGTAAACGGCGGAGCTCAGAAGATGTATGTATGTACTTCTTGCTTAAGATCCGGTTTAGTTGAGAGAGCATAATTATCGTGCGGTTCAGCGTGTAAAAGAGGAGATAAAATCAGGCCTGGTTTTATCTCCTCTTTTCTTGTCTGCTTTTCTATTTTTTTCATATCAGTCCGACTTTTAACCGTTCATCATTTCCCTGTATCTTTTTCAAATCGTTTCAACTGCAGAACAGGTTGTAGCCGACAATTAAACACACAGCTGAAATGCACACGCAGAAAAAGCTCTTCGGAAAAATCAAAATAAACGTCATTCCGGCTCCTGCCGAAAACAGCGCTAAGCCAAATACCCGTTTCATGCGAAGCCCTCCCTGGCTGCGCCCGCAAAAAAACCAGGCGCCTGTATACTATATCGTATGCAGACGCCTGGTTTTCATTCTCTTCCTATATGTAATTTACTTTACTCTTCCGGGTGATTCGGACGGAAGTTTTCTTTATAATCTTTATATGTTTTCTTTACAACTCCTGTCAGTGCGAACAGAGCGATTACGTTCGGAACGACCATCAGAGAGTTGAAGCAGTCGGACATATTCCAGATAGTAGAAACCTTCATCAGAGAACCGATGATAATGAACGCGCATACTAACAGAATGTACGGCTTCACTGCCTTCTCGCCAAAGAGGTATTTTACGTTGGTCTCGCCGAAGAAATACCATCCAAGGATTGTAGAGAAAGCGAAGAACAGCATACAAATCGCGATAAAGATAGAACCAAAGGAACCGAATGCAGAAGTAAATGCGGTCTGTGTCAGAGCGATTCCCTCTAAGAGCTTGCCGTCCACATAAGCTGCAGAACCTGGCTCAAGCATCTTTGTTCCGATGATAACGAATGCTGTCATGTTTAATACCAGCATAGTATCAATAAATACAGATACGATAGCTACCTGGCCCTGCTGGCACGGATGGTCAACAATCGCCTGAGCGTGAGCGTTTGGTGTGGAACCCATACCTGCCTCGTTGGAGAACAGACCTCTGGCAACGCCCTTCTTTACAGCCTCTTTCATAGCTACGCCGAACGCTCCGCCGCATACAGCCTGAGGTGTGAACGCTCCGCGGATAATAGCGGAGAACATATACGGTACATTCTCAATATTCATGATAACAATAATCAGTCCGCCTAACAGATAGAAGCATGCCATAATCGGAACCAGCTTCTCTGTGATAGTAGCGATTCTGGAGATACCGCCTCCGAAAATCAGCCATGCAACAATCGCAAGGATGATTCCTACAGCAATCTTATCATAGGAAATCTGCTGTCCCATAAGTGTGAAGCTTCCTACGTTAGAGAAAAATGCTGTGTGGAACGCGTCTGTGATGGAGTTGGCCTGAACTGCGTTTCCAAACAGTCCGAGAGCCAGGGTAATTAAAATCGCGAACGTCGCTGCCAGAACTTTTCCAAATGTTCCCTTAAAAGCTGCCCGGATATAGTAAACAGGGCCTCCTGTCATCTTTCCATCGGCTCCCTTTGTTCTGTACACCTGAGCCAGGGTCGCCTCACAGAAAATGGTGGCCATGCCCAGAAGAGCGGATACCCACATCCAGAAAATCGCTCCGGGACCGCCAGCTGCAATGGCTGTAGCCGCGCCGGCCAGGTTTCCTGTACCTACCTGGGCTGCTATCGCTGTTGTAAGAGCCTGGAAAGAAGAAATTCCGCCTTCCTTGCTGGTGTTCTTCTTCTTTTTGAACAATCCTCCGAATACTCTGCGCCATCCGTTTCCAAATTCCCGGAACTGTACAAAGCCCGTCTGAATGGTAAACCAGATTCCGCCTCCCAGCAAAGCTATCAGCAGAACATAACCAGTCAGTACATTATTGGTGTCCAGAAGAATTTTGTTGAATAAATCCATACGCTGCCTTCCCCCCTTCGTGGTATTATTCGAATTGATTTTCAGGCGTTCGCAGACTGCTCTTACTTCTCTCAGCCAATCAAGCGTCTCTATCAATTTGTGATTATTATATCATACTTTTAAAGTAATGTCTGTATTTTTTTGTGAAATATCTATTTTTTCTGTTTTTCAGCTCTTTTTTTGGATATTTTATATAATCATCTATTCTTTCCGTTTGACAGTACATTTGTTCTTGTTTAAATTT
>ENA-OQAB01000305-OQAB01000305.1-human-gut-metagenome-genome-assembly--contig:-NODE-305-length-28345-cov-4.521972_pt1 | contig 28345 bp, 24 predicted proteins | sample MGYA00242490_ERZ504517 | MGnify/ENA primary metagenome ERZ504517 (study PRJEB26092, sample SAMD00036298) | human gut metagenome | host: Homo sapiens | study: EMG produced TPA metagenomics assembly of...
TCAGGGGGTGCGCTGCAGTGTGATCTACGGAAGCCTGCCGCCTGCTACCGGAGGGAGCAGGTGCGCCGTTTTCTGGAGCGTGAGACGGAGGTGGTGGTAAGCACAGACGCCATTGGGATGGGATTAAATCTTCCCATTCGCCGGATCGTGTTTGTGGAAACAAGAAAATTTGACGGCACGGCCAGACGCAGTCTTCTGCCGGAGGAAATCCGTCAGATCGCAGGACGGGCGGGCCGCTTTGGCCTCTATGACGAGGGCTTTGTGACGGCCATTGACGATATAGAAACCATTGAGGACGGCTTATCCGCCCGCCCTCTTCCCATTATGAAAGCCTATGTGGGTTTTCCTGAGCAGCTTTTGAACCTGCCTGCAGAGATTGACACTTTGGTAAAGATCTGGGCCGGCATGGAGGCGCCTGCCATTTATGAAAAAATGGAGGTGGATGAGCTGTTATCTCTCTACATGAGCTTTGAGCGGATCCACGGAGACCATCTGGAAGAATTTACCAAACAGGAGATCTATAAGCTTATTACCTGCTCGGTAGACATTGATAACCGTCTGGTGATGGATCTGTGGAAGGATTACTGCCGGGAATACAGAGAAGTGGATGAGCTGGAATTTCCCTACAGTCCGGGAACGGATCTTTACGATATGGAAAGCTATTATAAAATGCTGGATCTTTATTTTCAGTTTTCACGGAAGACAGGACTTCCTGTCCAGGAAGAAAACCTGTTCCATGAAAGGCGGAGCACAGAGGAGGAGATCAGCCGTATCTTGCGCACAGAATGCGGCAGCTATACCCGGAAATGTTCCATCTGCGGCAGAGAGCTTTCCTGGGATCATCCATTTTCCATCTGTGAGCGCTGTTTTGAGCGGGGCCCGTTCATCGCAGAAGCGCTCTCGTTTTCACGATCAGCGGTATAACCATTAAAACCCATACAACAGGCTCTGCCACGATGATTCCCCAGTACTTAAAAATATCCGCCAGAAGGAAGGCGGCAATGATTTTTCCAGCCAGTTCGATCATGCTGGAGCATATGGGAGTCACATGATCGCCCATGCCCTGAAGGCTGTTTCTCAAGATAGAAATAGCAGCCGGAGCAAAATAAAACAGGGTGTTGACCTTCAGATACAGAGCTGCGGTATTGAGAACCGTTTCGTTTTGGGAGCCTGTAACCATAGAAGCCAGTCTGGGAGAAATGGTCCAGCTTAAAAGGATCATTCCAACGGCCCAGATCCAGGTCAGAAGAAGGGACTGGCGGATTCCCGTCCGGATGCGGTCCATGCGGCCGGCTCCCGTATTCTGCCCGCAGTAATTTGCCATGGTTACGCCCATGACGCTGAAGGGAAGCATACAAAATTCTGTAATTTTCCGGGCGGCTGTATGGGCTACGATGATATCCTGGCCAAAGGTATTGATGGCGCACTGGAGCGACAGGGTGCCGAAAAATACAAGGGACATCATGGCAGCCATAGAGAGGCCGGAGGCGTAGAGTTTTTTGACCTGTTCTCCGGATATTTTAAAATCAGCCGGGCAGAAGCGGAAGATCCGGTATCTGCAGAACATATAGATCAAGCTTAAGCAGGCCGCCACCCCCTGGGACAGAACCGTAGCAAAGGCGGCGCCTTCTATGCCCCAGCCAAAGTACATGATAAAAACCAGATCTAAAACCACATTTAATACAGCTGCAAAAATCAGAAACAGCAGAGGGGCTGTTGTATCGCCTACAGCCCGCAGGACAGAGGCGCAGGCATTGTACAGCATGGTGACAAACAGTCCGGACAGAATGACGCGGATATAGCTGTCTGATTGGATAAGAAGCTCCTGGGGCACGTTTAAAAGTCCGAGGATCCATGGGAGGCCTGCGAGACAGGCCAGTGTGAGGGACAGGGCAGTTAAAGCTCCAAGGAGCAGGCTGCCTGCGGCAAAGCGTTTTACTCCTTCTTCGTTTCCTGCGCCGAATTCTCTGGCGATCAGCAGAGAAAATCCGTTTGTAAGGCCGGACAGAAAGCCGATAAAAAGAGTACTGATGGAGGCGGTGGCCCCCACAGCTGCCAGAGCAGTTTCTCCCAGGGCGCTTCCTACTACGCGGGTATCAGCCAGACTGTAGCACAGCTGAAACATATTTCCAAGGGCTACGGGAACAGCAAAGCTGATCATGATCCGGGCCGGTGTGCCTTTTGTAAGATCCTTCATATATAAATCCTTTCGTGTTTTAAGTGTTTTTCCGTACCAGAATTTCACGGGTGATCCGCTGGCGGATCCCAACGACCCGTTTATGAAGACGATATGCTGACAAGCCTGCCGTTCTGCTTTTAAAAATACAGGTTACCGGCTCTCCGAAGCGAAAGCCCAGGCGGCTCAGACGGCGCTCCATGGCAGGTTCGGATATGATCCAGACCACCTGGGCTGTTTCGCCGGCTTTCAGATCGCATAAGGGAAATACCATGTTTTATCCATCCTTTTGACCCTGATACCATAGTATATGATAACAGGACTTAAGAGAGACTGATTTTTACCTCTCTGCGGATTTTCATGGAAGCTTCCTCTACCTCACAGTCATAGGCCAGAATATGCAGTCCGGCTCTGGCTCCTGCCCGCAGGGCGTCCCCAAAGGCTTTGTGTGTTTCATCATTGGGACGAAATTCCCTTACTCCTTCCATCTGTATGACAAAGAGCACAAAGGCCTCAAAGCCTTCGGCAACAGCTTCGGACAGGCCCTGAAGGTGCTTTACACCCCGCTCTGTGGGAGCATCGGGAAAGCGGACGATTCCATTTTCTTCCAGGGTTACGCCCTTTATCTCCATGAAGGCAGGTTTTAAGGCTCCGGTCTGCTGGTTTTCCAGCATAAATGCCAGATCGAACCGGGAATCTTTGTGGACTACCTCCCGCCGGATCTTACAGGGCAGCCAGATGCTCCCAGATGGATCAAAGGGCTGGAGCATCCGGAGCGCGTTGTCGTTTGGCTCCTTTTGGGAGAGGTTCTCCATCCATTCCAGGGCAGCCCGGTTGGGCGCCTGGGAATCCATATTGATCAGAAGGTTTCCCTTATAGACCGCGATTAGGTCAAATTCTGTTTTCCTTCCCATTTCCCTGGCGTGGGGGTGAAATTCCAGCACCACGGTACAGCCGGAGGTAAGCAGTTCTCTGCAGCGTCCTGTATTTTTTACATGGCAGATAACACTCTGGCCGTTTACATCCACATAGGCGATAAAGCGATTGGGACGTTCCAGAAAACGTCCCTTCACTGTATGTTCATATCTCATGTCAACCTCATTTTTCCGGAAAAATCCGGTTTTTGTTTCGGCTATCATAATAAGGCAAATTTTGGGTTCACGCAAGTGTTTCCTGCGGCCGTTTTCTTCTTTTACAACAGTAATTTCAAGAAAAATTCCCGTTCCTGCCCCTTAACAGTTGCACCTCTCATTAAAATATGCTAAACTTTCTGCAAATAAGGGTCCGGGGCTGTGCGTTCAGACTGGCAGTCCCTCAAAGTATACATCGCATAAAGAAAGGAAATTGATTATGGCATTATCTTACCAGAGTACCAGAGGCGGACAGGCCGGGGTCACAGCATCCCAGGCCGTCCTTCAGGGTCTGGCTGCCGACGGCGGCCTGTTTATGCCCACTGAAATTCCGAAGCTGGATGTTTCTATTGAAAAGCTGGCCGGAATGACCTATCAGGAGACCGCATATGAGGTGATGAAGCTTTTCCTCACAGATTATACGGAAGAGGAATTGAAGTCCTGTATTGCGAAAGCCTATGACAGCAAATTTGACACAGAGGAGATCGCTCCGTTAGCAAAGGCCGATGGCGCTTATTATCTGGAACTTTACCATGGGAGCACCATTGCGTTTAAGGATATGGCATTATCTATTCTGCCTCATCTGATGACCACTGCGGCAAAGAAGAACCATGCAGATAAGGAAATCGTGATCTTAACGGCTACTTCCGGCGATACCGGAAAGGCAGCTATGGCAGGCTTTGCGGATGTACCCGGCACCCGTATCATCGTATTTTATCCCAAAGGCGGCGTAAGTCCGGTGCAGGAGCGCCAGATGCGCACCCAGAAGGGGGAGAACACGGCAGTTGTCGCCATCCACGGCAATTTTGACGACGCCCAGACCGGAGTAAAGAATCTTTTCAATAACAAGGAGCTGGCAAAGGAGCTGGCAGAGAAGGGATTCCAGTTTTCCTCCGCCAATTCCATTAACATTGGCCGTCTGGTGCCTCAGGTTGTGTACTATGTATACGCCTATGCAAAGCTTCTGGCAAATGAGGAGATCGCTGCCGGGGAGGAGATCAATGTGGTGGTTCCCACAGGCAATTTCGGCAACATTCTCGCAGCCTATTTTGCCAAGAAAATGGGGCTTCCCATCCGTACTCTGATCTGTGCCTCCAATGATAATAAGGTGCTGTACGATTTCTTCACCACAGGCACTTATGACCGCAGAAGGGAGTTTATTCTTACCAATTCTCCGTCCATGGATATTTTGATCTCCAGCAATCTGGAGCGCCTGATCTATTTAAGTACAGGCTCGGATCCGAAAGCAAACGCCGCTCTGATGAAGGAGCTGGCAGAGGATGGCCATTATACCATTACGGATGAGATGCGGGCCTTTATGGCTGATTTTAAGGGCGGTTTTGCCACAGAGGAGGAAAATGAAGCTGCGATACGGACCATTTTCCAGGATACAGGCTATCTCATCGACACACATACAGGCGTGGCAGCGGCCGTATACGGACAGTATAAAAATGAAACAGGCGATCAGACAAAGACGGTTATTGCGTCCACGGCCAGTCCCTTTAAGTTCTCACGCAGTGTAATGGATGCTGTAAAGGGTAAATCGGCCACAGAGGGAAAGGATGAGTTTGATGTGGCCGATGAGCTGGCTGCAGCTGCCGGCCTTGTGCTTCCAAAAGCGGTAGAGGAGATACGTACTGCGCCCATCCGCCATGACAGAGAGTGCGCTGTGGATGAGATGGAGGAAACTGTTAAGAATATCCTTGGGATTTCATAAAAGTTCTTCCATTTTTGGATGGTATGGTTTATAATGAATTCGAAACTGTTAAAAACATAACAAAGTAGAACTGCGTTCCAGGGCTGTTATCCGGGTTCCGGGTTCATGCAGCTGGGGGAGCGCCCAAGTATAAGGAGGAAATATTATGTTAGTATCAGCAAAAGATATGCTTGAAAAAGCAAGAGCAGGCAAATATGCAGTAGGTCACTTCAATATCAATAATCTGGAGTGGGCAAAAGCAGTTCTTCTGACTGCAGAAGAGCTTCAGTCCCCGGTTATCCTGGGTGTATCCGAGGGCGCAGGCAAGTACATGACCGGATTTAAGACCGTAGCAGCTATGGTTTCTGCTATGCTTGAGGAATTAAATATTACCGTACCGGTGGCACTTCACTTAGACCACGGCTCCTACGAGGGCTGCTATAAGTGCATTAAGGCCGGATTCTCCTCTATTATGTTTGACGGCTCTCATTATCCGATCGAAGAGAATGTGGAGAAGACAAAAGAGCTGGTTAAGATCGCTCATACAATGGGCCTGTCCTTAGAGGCTGAGGTAGGCTCTATCGGCGGCGAGGAAGACGGCGTGGTAGGCGCAGGCGAGTGTGCAGATCCTGCAGAGTGCAAGGCTATCGCTGATCTGGGTGTTGACTTCCTTGCAGCAGGTATCGGAAATATCCACGGCAAGTATCCGGAGAACTGGCAGGGCTTAAACTTCGACGTACTGGAGAAGGTTAAGGAAGCAACCGGCGATATGCCGTTAGTTCTTCACGGCGGTACAGGTATTCCCGAGGATATGATCAAGAAGGCTATCAGCCTGGGCGTTGCAAAGATCAACGTAAATACAGAATGCCAGCTTTCCTTCGCAGAGGCTACCAGAAAGTACATCGAGGCAGGAAAGGATCAGCAGGGCAAGGGCTTTGACCCAAGAAAGCTGTTAGCTCCCGGCGCAGAGGCAATCCGCGCAACTGTAAAAGAGAAGATGGAGCTGTTTGGTTCTGTTGGAAAGGCAAATGCATAAGCTCTGTGAATTAAAACTTATTAGAATAAACTGATTCTGTTTTTGGAAAAACCGCTTGCATTTTCACGGGAAATGGTTTATTTTATAACAAAAGAACGAGGGCGTTCTCTTTTTGAAAAAGGAGAGAACGCCTTTTGCTGTACAAAACCGCCTTTTGGGGTGCATTGGGGAAAGGGGACACCATGAAAAGAGAGGATGGAGAATCTATGAGCAAAGTAATAAGTGTTACAGAGATGTTTGGCAAGGATGTGTTTAATGATGCCGTGATGAGAGACCGTCTGCCTAAAAGCGTATATAAGAAGCTTAAAAAGACCATTGAGGATGGCGCAGAGCTGGATCCCAGTATTGCAGATGTGGTAGCTCATGCTATGAAAGACTGGGCGATTGACCATGGTGCAACCCATTTTACTCACTGGTTCCAGCCTCTTACAGGCGTTACGGCTGAGAAGCACGATTCCTTTGTTTCCGCTCCCGTTGAAGGCCGTGTGATCATGGAGTTTTCTGGAAAAGAACTCATAAAGGGTGAACCGGATGCTTCCTCCTTCCCCTCCGGCGGCCTGCGCGCAACCTTTGAGGCCAGAGGCTATACGGTATGGGACTGTACCTCTCCGGCTTTCTTAAAAGAGGACGCTATCGGCGTGACCCTCTGTATTCCTACCTCCTTCTGTTCCTATAAGGGTGACGGCTCTGGATAAAAAGACCCCTCTGCTGCGCTCCATGCAGGCCATCAATGAGCAGTCCCTGCGGATCTTGCGCTTGTTTGGAAACACCACTGCAAAACGGGTCAATCCTTCCGTGGGACCGGAGCAGGAGTATTTCCTGGTTGACCGCCAGAAGTATCTGCAGAGAAAGGATTTAATTTATACCGGCCGCACCTTATTCGGCGCTATGCCGCCAAAGGGGCAGGAGATGGACGACCACTATTTCGGCATCATCAGAGAGCGGATCGGCGCCTATATGAACGATGTAAATAAGGAACTGTGGAAGCTGGGAGTGCCTGCCAAGACCCAGCACAACGAGGCAGCCCCGGCCCAGCATGAGCTGGCTCCCATCTATGAGGGCGTGAACCAGGCCGTAGACCACAATCAGCTGGTGATGGAGACATTAAAAAAGGTAGCCGGACGCCACGGCATGGCCTGCCTTCTCCACGAAAAGCCTTTCTATGGGGTAAATGGCTCCGGTAAGCACAACAACTGGTCCCTGACTGCCGACGACGGCACCAACCTGATGAACCCCGGCGATACGCCCCATGAGAATATCCAGTTCCTTCTGGTTTTAGCCTGCATCATCAAGGCTGTAGACCGCCATGCAGATCTGCTCCGTGAATCTGCCTCTGATGTGGGAAATGATCACAGACTGGGAGCAGACGAGGCTCCGCCGGCAATTATTTCCATTTTCCTGGGCGAGCAGCTGGAGGATGTGATCGACCAGCTTTGCGACACCGGAGAAGCGACCCATTCCAAGAAGGGCGGAACTCTGCGCACCGGCGTAAATATCCTGCCGGATCTGGACAAGGATGCTACCGACCGGAACCGCACCTCACCCTTTGCTTTTACAGGCAATAAATTTGAGTTCCGTATGGTAGGTTCCTCTGATTCCGTAGCATCTGCCAATACGGTGTTAAATACCATTGTGGCAGAAGCCTTTAAGGAAGCGGCTGATCAGCTGGAGCAGGCCGAGGACTTTGATATGGCAGTCCATGACCTCATTAAAGAGCTTCTGGCAGCTCACAGAAGAGTTATCTTCAATGGAAACGGCTATTCTGAGGAGTGGGTAAAGGAAGCCGAACAGAGAGGGCTTCCCAACCTTCGCTCTATGGTAGACGCGATCCCGGCTCTTGTGACAGACAAGGCGGTAAAGCTGTTTGAGGAGTTCGGCGTATTCACCAGAGCCGAGCTGGAGTCCAGAGCCGAGGTAGAGTACGAAAGCTATGCAAAGAGCATTAACATTGAGGCAAAGACCATGATCGATATGGCAGGAAAGCAGATCATTCCTGCAGTGATCCGCTACACCACCCAGCTGGCAGGTTCCATTTTCCGCGGTTAGAAATGCCTGCCCGGAGGCAGACGTGAGCACACAGACAGAGCTTTTGCTGGAATCCTCAGACCTTCTGGCTGAGACAAAAACAGCCCTGTCTGCCTTGGAAGATGCAACGGCCCGCTGCGCAGCCATGGAAAGCGGAAAGGATCAGGCACTGGCATACCACAGTGAGGTCGTTCCTGCCATGGAGGCCTTAAGGACTCCTGTAGACCGTCTGGAGATGCTGGTGGACAAGGATCTGTGGCCCATGCCAAGCTACGGCGATCTGATTTTTGAAGTGTAATATGACAATTGTTTAACTGGTCATTTTAGAAGACAGAGCCTGCGGCTGCCCGGAAGGGGATAGCTGTAGGCTGTTTTCTTTGGCCGCTTTGCTGTATAATAGGGATATTATCAGTAAGTAAGGGGATGTATATGAAAATTCTGATCATAGAGGATGAGCGGCTGCTGGCCGGTTCTATAAAAGATCTTTTAGAGATCCAGGGTTTTGAGGCCGAGGCTGTATATGACGGAGAAACCGGTTTTACATATGCAGGCACCGGGATTTATGATCTGATCATACTGGATGTGATGATGCCGGGAAAAAGTGGCTATGAGGTGGCAAGGGAGCTTCGGGCCAGCCGTCTGGGAACGCCCATTCTAATGCTTACGGCCCGTTCTGCTCTGGAGGATCGGATCGCAGGGCTGGATGCCGGGGCAGATTATTATCTGACAAAGCCCTTTGACGCCAGAGAGCTTACTGCCTGCGTCCGCGCCCTGCTTCGCCGCCAGGGAGGACAGGTGGATGAGGTAGGGATGGGAAAGACCTGTTTGGATCTTTCGACGGCTGTTTTAAGCTGCGGGGACAGACAGATCCGGCTTTCTGCGAAAGAGTTTGATATTATGCGCCTTTTATTTCAGTCCGGGGCAGGAAATCTTTCTAAGGAAATGATCCTGGAAAAGGTGTGGGGCTATGATTCAGATGCAGTGGAAAACCATGTAGAGGTTTATATTGGTTTTTTGAGGAAAAAGCTGTTAAGCATTGGGTCAGATGTACGTATTGAGTCCATCCGGCGAATGGGATATCATCTGGAGGTGGCAGAACATGATTTATAGGCTGAGAGTGAAGTTTGTAGTTATCAACATGACGATAGTGGTTCTGATGATGAGTGTGGTATTCGGCCTGGTGTACCATTTTACAAGAGCAGATCTGGAAGAAAAGAGCATCCGCATGATGGAAAAGATTGCAAACCGACCCTTTCAGATTGAGATGCCCGGAGAACAGAGCGAGCAGATCCGTCTTCCTTTTTTTATCCTGCATCTGGGAACCGGGGGAGAACTGATCGCCAGCAGCGGCGGCTATTTTGATCTGTCTGATCAGGAATTTCTCATGGATCTCATTGTAAGGGCACGTTCCTCCCATCAAAAGGTAGGAGTGATAAAGGAATACGGCTTTCGGTACTATAAGACCAATACGCCCTACAGGTATAGCCTGGTATTTGCGGATATTTCCAGTGAAACGGCGGCGCTAAAGGGGCTGGTGAGAACCTGCGCCCTGATCGCGGGTCTGAGTTTTATCCTATTTTTAGCCATCAGCATCTGGCTTTCCGGCTGGGCGGTGCGGCCGGTGGAAAAGGCCTGGAAACAGCAGCGCCAGTTTGTGGCCGACGCCTCCCACGAGTTAAAAACGCCTTTGACTGTAATTATGACCAATGCGGAGCTTCTGCAGTCCTCCGGCTGTGGGGAAGAAGAGCAGAGACGTTTTTCCGAAGCCATCCTTGCCATGTCACGGCAGATGAGGGGGCTGATCGAACAGATGCTGGATCTGGCCCGTGCTGACAGCGGACAGGCAGAAGCAGCTTTTGAACAGGTGGATTTAAGCCGGACAGCAGAGGATTCGCTTCTTCTTTTTGAACCCCTTTATTTTGAACAGGGATTAACGCTTTATGCAGAAATAGAAGAAGGTATTCTGATCTGGGGCTTAAAGGACAGGCTGGGCCAGCTTCTGGATATTCTTTTAGACAATGCCTGCAAATATTCGAGCCAGGGCGGAACCACCTGGGTAAAGCTTAAAAAACAGGGAAAAAGCCACTGCATACTCACTGTAGAAAATCAGGGTCCTTCGATTGATCCCGAAGACTTAAGCCAGATCTTCAAACGCTTTTACCGCGCCGATCCCGCCCGCAATACCTCCGGAAGCTACGGCCTGGGCCTTTCCATTGCGGAAAAGACCGTACAGCTTCATCACGGAAAAATACACGCTGAAAGCAGGGATGGGATCAATCGATTTTGGGTGGAGCTGCCCTGTGTTCTGGGGCCTGGTGTGCAGGGCTACGGTTTCCGGCTATAAAGTCGGATGATTCCCTCTTGCATCCATATATTTCCAGTGCTATACTGAAGCCATACTTCAGATTTTTAAAGGAGAGGCCAGATGTTAATTTGATCCATTTATTTTGACGCATGAAGATTTGTGAATGCAGGCGCAGTACCATGAAAGCGTCCTGTTATTTCATGCTGCCAAAATGGATCAGTACACCAGGTTCTCTCTTTTTTATGCTGTATATTAACCGCATACGCCGGTCGCCCAGCTTTCAATGGGCGGTTGGCTGCTGGGCCCGGCCCTATCTAAAAGAGAAGATACTATGCAGAGATCCTTTGGCAGCAGAGGGTCTCTGTTTTTTTATTTCACAGGAAAGTGCGGTCTGACACAGGTGGAAAAGCATATAGCAGCATATATTTTAAGAGGATAATTAGAAATGAAAACAATATTTGAGAAAATGTTCGGCCAGTACAGAGGTATGAGAAGAGAATTATATATTCTTTTCTGGGGAAAGGCAGCAACAAATATGGGAGCTATGATATGGCCCATGCTGACGCTGATTTTAAGCAATAAGCTGGGAATGAATGCACAGGAGATCGCCAAGATCACCATAGCTATGGGAGTGGTACAGTTTCCTGCAAACCTGCTGGGAGGAAAGCTGGCAGACTGCTGCAATAAGAAAAAGCTCATCATTATCTGCGATTTGGTAACGGTCATCTGTTACCTGACAGCAGCGGTTCTTCCTGTATCCATGGCACAGATCCTGCTGTTTTTTACAGCAGGAATCTTTCAGACAATGGAAAATCCGTCCTATGACGCACTGGTAGCCGATCTGAGCACCTCCGAAAACAGGGAAAAAGCCTACAGCCTTATGTATCTGGGACTCAATCTGGGGATCATTCTGTCCCCAACCATAGGAGGAATCCTGTTTGAGAACCATCTGGGCCTTGCTTACGCCATTGACGGGCTCACGACCCTGTCGTCCACCATTTTGATCCTTCTTTTTATAAAGGACATCACTCCGGTAAAGGAAAAACAAACCATTTATGAAGAGGCAAAAGAAACCCAGTCCATATGGAAAATCCTCAGGGAGCAGAAAGTCATTCTTTTCTTTTTGCTCTGCTGGTCCGTCTATCAGTTCTCCTATACCCAGTTCAATTTTCTGATTCCGCTGAACATGGAGGAAAAGGAGCCGTGTACTTTGGCCTGATGACCAGCTTAAACGGCCTTATCGTTATTATAGGAACTCCCATCTTAACAAAATGCGCCTCTTCCCTGAGCGACACTGCAAAGCTTCTCACCGGCCAGCTTCTGGTATGCACTGCACTGTCCATGTACATCTTCATACAGGGCATAATACCCATGTATTACATTTCCATGATCCTTTTCACTCTGGGAGAAATCATTACCACCCTTGGCTCCTATCCCTACCTCACCCGGAGGATCCCCGCATCCCACAGAGGCAGGATATCATCCCTGGTTCACATTTTTCTGGCAGCAGCCATGTACGGATCCCAATGGAAAATAGCCTCCATCCTGCAGGCCCAAACCATCACAACCGCCTGGAAATTTGTAACCGCAGCCGGAACTCTGGGAGCAATCCTCTACCTCATACTGATAAAAACCGACCCAAAAACATACCCACTGCTTTACCCTCAAAAAGCATCAAAAACCAACTAAAACCATACCAATACTACAGAGCAGTGCCTCCAAGCATAGTCGCCCTGAGGAGCAGACGGGAGGCGGCGTATTCCATAAATTTTCAGCCCCATTTCAGCATAAATTGTTATAATGCCAGAAAAACAAAAATCCAATCAGGAGGTCAACCATGATACAGGTAGAGCATTTAACAAAATGCTATGGGGATGTGACAGCGGTAGATGATCTGTCCTTTGAGATAGAAGGCGGCCATGTATACGGCTTTTTGGGTCCAAACGGCGCAGGAAAATCCACCACCATGAACATCATGACAGGATGTCTGTCAGCCACAAAGGGAAGCGTAAAGATTGACGGCTTCGACATTTTTGAAGAACCGGCCCAGGCAAAGAAACGGATCGGCTATCTTCCGGAGCAGCCGCCCCTTTATATGAACGAGACACCGGCAGAGTATCTGCGCTTTGTAGGAGAAGCAAAGGGGCTTAAGGGAAAAGAGCTGCACAGCCAGATTGACAGTGTGATCGGGAGGACAGGTCTAGACCATGTGCGAAACCGCAGGATCAGCGCCCTGTCTAAAGGATATAAACAGAGAGTCGGGATCGCTCAGGCCCTTCTGGGGGATCCGAAAGTGGTCATACTGGATGAGCCGACAGTAGGACTGGATCCCTTACAGATCATAGAAATCCGCGATTTGATCAAAGATCTGGGAAGAGAGCATACGGTCATTTTCAGCTCCCACATTCTTTCCGAGGTTCAGACTATCTGTGAGAAAATCCTTATTATTGCCAGAGGAAAGCTCATCGCCTTTGACGAGCCGGAAAACCTTGAAAAACGCCTCCTTTCACCGGGAGAGATTACTCTGGTAGCAGAGGCGGACGCCAGGGAAACAGAAGAACTTCTCTCCGGTATGGAGCACATTACAGAACAGACCATAGAAGAAAAGGAGATAGGACGGACCGCAGCTACCCTCCATTCGGACTGCGAGGATATCTATGAGGTGTCAAAAGCCCTGTTTAAGCGTTTTTCAGCCGCCGGCAAACCCCTTCTTGAAATGAATGTGAAAAAGGCGGATCTGGAGGAAATATTTATTGAGCTGACAGAGAGCGCCCAAACAGAAGATATTAAAACCGAGGAATCCGAAGCAGGAGAGGAGGAAATGGCATGACCGCCGTATTAAAGCATGAGCTCCGCAATTATTTCCATACCCTGACCGCCTATGTATTCGGCGCATTTTGCTGGCCTTTATCGGTCTGGGAGCCACCTTATATAATCTTCAGGCAGCAGTAAGCAATTTTGAGTTTGTATTAAGCTTCGGCAGCCTGGTATTTGTAGTAATTGTACCTATTTTAACCATGCGCGTCATTGCAGAGGAGAAGAAGCAGAGAACAGACCAGCTGTTATACTCCCTTCCCATTACCACCACAGAGGTTGTACTGGGAAAATATCTGGCGCTTCTTGTTGTATATCTGATCCCCTTGGCGGTTGTTTCCGTATATCCGCTGATATTTGCCCGCTATGGAGACGTATATCTTCTGACCTCCTACGGCTCTATCTTTGCCTTTTTTGTTTTGGGCGCAGCCTTGATCGCTCTGGGAGTATTCATTTCCTCCCTGACAGACAATCAGGGCTTTGCGGCAGGAATCGGCATTGCGGTGATCCTGCTCAACTACTACAGCGCCAGTCTGTCCGAGTATGTATCTTCTACTCCGGCAGGCGCCCTGATCGCAGCCTTTGCCCTGGTGATCGTCCTGGGAGTGGTAATACGCCATTTAACAAAAAATGAACATCTGGCTTATGGATTTTATTTCCTGGCCGGCGGCGCAGTGCTTATTTTATATCTGGCAGACCCGGAAGCTTTTTCCGGACTTCTGCCCTCAGTTATGAAAACGCTTTCCCTGTTTGAACGTTTTTATGTGTTTGTAAACGGGGTGTTTGATCTCACTGCGATCGTATATTTTGTGACCTTTGCCGCATTTTTCCTGTTTTTATCGGTGCAGTCACTGGAAAAAAGGAGGTATAACTGATGAAACAGAACCGTAATGCCTTTCGCGGCGGAGCTTATTCCCTGATTCTTTCCGCAGTGGTTCTTACAATCCTTATTGTAGTCAATATACTGGTAAACGCCCTTCCGGAGAATCTGACAAAATACGATATCAGCGCGGCAAAGCTCTATTCCATTACCAGCAATACAAAGGCGGTGGTAAACGGGTTGGATGAGGATGTAACCATTTACTGGATCGTGCAGGCAGACAAAGAGGATGCGGTTATTGAAAACCTGTTAAATAAATACGACAGCCTTTCAGACCATATCCAGATTGTAAAGAAAAATCCGGATGTATATCCTACCTTTGCAGAGCAGTATACAGATGAAGAGGCCGCCAACAACAGCCTGGTTGTAGAATGCGGCGAACGCAGCCGTTTTATCGGTTATGATGATATTTATGTTCAGGAGGCAGATATCTACTCCTATTCCTACAATACCTCCTTTGACGGAGAGGGAGCCATTACTTCTGCCATTGACTATGTGGTAAATGAAGAGCAGCCCAAAGTATATCTTTTAGAGGGACATGGGGAAAGAGAACTTCCCGCCTCCTTCAAGGAGCAGATTGAAAAGGAAAATATCCAGTTAGAGCAGCTGTCTCTTCTGAATGTAGATTCCATTCCTGAGGATGCAGCCGGAATTATGATCTATGCGCCCTCCAGCGACATTTCCGGAGAAGAACAGACCATGCTTGCAGATTACACCAAAAAGGGAGGAAAGCTTTTTGCGGCAGCAGGGCCTGTAAAGGAAGGAAATCTTGACAACCTTCACGGCCTTTTAGAGGAATACGGCGTTACCGCACAGGACGGAATCGTAGTAGAGGGAGACAGAGAGCGCTATGCTCTTCAGACGCCTTACGCCCTTCTTCCTCAGATGGAGAGCAGCGATATTACAGACGCTCTCATTGAAGAGCACTATTATCCCATTCTTCCCATTGTCCAGGGCTTAAAGGTAGATGAAACGAAAGCCGCAGGCAGGGTGACAACCCTTCTATCAACTACAGACCAGGCCTTCAGCAAGATGGCAGGCTGTGAGCTTTCCACCTATGAACTGGGAGGAAGGAGACGTGATGGCCCATTTGCGGCAGCCGTGTCTATTTCCTGTGAAAATGAAGGACGGATCCTGTGGTTGGCTCCTCAGACTTTTTAGAGGATATGTATAATGCCCTTTCCTCTGGTGCAAACGGGGATCTGGGAATGAATGGTCTTTCTTCCATGATCGGAGAGAGCGAGGCCATGGCGATCCGGAGCAAATCCCTAAACTATAATTATCTTACCATCAGCGAATCTGCTTCTGCCATGCTTCAGGCGGTAATGATCGGTGTTTTCCCGCTTGCATACCTGGGAATTGGCATTTGTGTGGTAATGAGAAGGAGGAGAATGCAGAATGAAGCGGGCTAAACGGTTATATATCCTTCTGGGAGTTCTGGCGGTGCTGTCTGTGGCGGCCATCGCGGTGATCCAGAGGGAGGAGCATAAGGAAAAGATCAAAGACAGCGGTGAAACCATCCTTCAGATCCCCTATGAGGGTGTCACGGCCCTTTCGTGGGAAAATGAGTCGGAAAGCCTTTCGTTCCATAAGGGAGAGGACGGAGTCTGGACCTATGACGAGGATGAAAAATTTCCTGTGAGCGAAGAAAAGATAAAAGAACTCTTAGAGCCCTTTGAGGAATTTGCAGCAGCCTTTGTGATCGAAGAGGTAGAGGATTACAGTCAGTACGGTCTGGATGATCCTGTCTGCACCATCCATGTGGAAAATGGAGAACAGGAGCTTGAAATAAAGCTGGGCAATTTCAGCAATATGGATTCCCAGCGCTATGTGTCCATCGGAGACGGAAAAGCTTATCTGGTAAAGGACGATCCCCTGAATTATTTTGACGCGGTGTTAAAGGATATGCTGAAGCAGGATGAGATCCCTGAGCTTGAGACAGTAAGCAGCTTGCGGTTTACAGGGCCGGAGACCTATGAAGCAGTCCGCATAGAGGACAGCGGGGCTTCCTACAGCAGCGAGGATGTTTATTTTAAGAAGGATGAGGAAAACCTGCTTCCCTTAGATCCGGTACAGGTGGATGAATATATCAGAACCCTCCAGAATCTGGATCTGTCTGACTACGCTTCCTACTATGTTTCAGAGGAAGAGTGGAGCACCTATGGACTGGATGCGCCGGAGCTGTCCTTAGAGGCCGATTATACCTTTGAAAATGAGGACAAAGAGAACGTATCCGGTACGCTTACCGTAAGCGTAAGCCGTGATCCGAAGGAAAAAGAAAAGGCAGAGAAGAAGGAGAACTTTGAGGAAAACAGCGGGGAAGAGGAAGAAATTACCGCATACGCAAGAGTAAATAATTCCCAGATCGCCTATAAGCTGACTGCCGAGGATTACAAAGGCCTGATGGCCATGAAATATGATGACCTGCGCCATAAAGAAGTATTCTGGGGCGATACAGAGGAGATCACAGGAATTGACATTTCCTTAGAGGGAACCGACTACAGCCTTACTTCCAAAGGCAAAAAGGGTGACCGCACCTGGATGTATCAGGAGGAGGAAATAGAAGCAGATGAACTGCTCTCTGCTCTGGAAGGCTTAAAAGCAGACCGCTTTACAGAAGAGGAGCCAGGACAAAAGGAGGAAATCCGCCTCACTCTCCATCTGGATAATGAAGTTTCTCCTCAGGTAACCATCGTTCTTTATCGCTATGATGGCAGCAGCTGTCTGGCAGAGGCAGATGGAAAGACCGTTTCTCTGATTCCCAGATCTCAGGCAGTGGATCTCATCGAGGCAGTAAATACCATTGTTTTGGGAAATACAGAGGATTAGCCCTTGCATTTCCCTGCGTCCGTGCTATAATGTTCATATAAAATAAAAATATAATAGAAATGAACAAAAATGTCAGTGGACAGGGGAGCAAAGATTCCTCTGTCCGCTGACAGTGCATATACAGGATGAAGAATGGAGGATCATATGGACAGATTGGGGTTGATATGCAGAAATATTTTGGAGGAGCCATATATTACTCAGCGGGAGCTGGCAAAGAGAATGGAGCTGTCTTTAGGGACCATTAACGGGCTGATAAAAGAATGTGCAGAAAAAGGCTATATCAGAGAAGATGAGGATCAGAGAGGAAAACGGCTTGCTCTTACAGAAACGGGACAGGCTGTTTTAGCGCCCTATAAGGTAGACGGAGCTCTGATCATTGCCGCAGGCTTTGGCTCCCGTTTTGTCCCTCTTACCTTTGAAACGCCCAAGGGGCTTTTAGAGGTATTTGGAGAGCGTATGATCGAACGCCAGATCCGCCAGCTCCATGAGGCCGGAGTATATGATATTACCATTGCAGTCGGGTATCTGAAAGAGAAATTTGAATATCTGATCGACAAATATGATGTAAAGCTTCTCTACAATCCGGAGTATTCCTGCAAAAATACCCTGGCTACGGTTTACAGAGCCAGACATCTGTTAAAGGGCCGCAATATGTACATTTTATCCTCTGATAACTGGCTGCGGGACAATATGTACCACGCCTATGAGTGCGGAGCCTGGTACAGCGCCTCCTTCCAGAAGGGGGATACCAAGGAGTGGTGCTTTACCTTTACTAAAAAGGGAAGGATTACAGATGTAAATGTAGGCGGAAGGGATCAGTGGGTGATGTACGGCCCGGTCTATCTGTCCAGAGAATTTTCAGCCCGGTTCCTTCCGGTATTAGAAGCTTACTATGAAACTCCGGGAACGGAACAGTTTTACTGGGAGCAGCCCTTTGTAGATATGCTCAAGGGAGAGGCAAAGCGCCGTCTGGAGGCAGAAGGGGGAACGCTTCTTGCCCGCGCAGAAGAGGCTTCCGGCTGGAAGGCGTCTCAGTGGGATCAGATCGAGATGGATGTAAACCGTCAGCCTGAAAACCAGGTGTATGAATTTGAAAATCTGGAGGAGCTGCGCCTGTTTGATGAACGCTATCAGAACCATTCGGATAATGCGGCAATGGATCTGGTATCCAGGGTATTTAAGGTGCCTGAGTCCCATATTACAGATATCCGCTGCCTGAAAGCCGGAATGACAAATAAATCCTTCTTGTTCCGGGTGGATGGCGCTCACTGCATCTGCAGGATTCCGGGGCCGGGGACAGAGCTTTTAATCAACCGCAGGGAGGAAAAAGAGGTTTATGATACCGTAGCCTCTCTGGGGATTACGGAAGAAGTGCTGTACATGAACCCGGGTACCGGCTATAAGATTGCACGGTACTATGAAAACGCCCGGAATGCAGCGGCAGATAACTGGAAAGATATGGAAATCTGTATGGGTATTGTAAGAAAGCTTCACCAGTCTGGTCTTACAGTCGATCATTCCTTTGACATTCGGGAACGGATAGATTTTTATGAAAGGCTCTGCCTGCAGCATGGAGGAATCCCTTTTGAAGATTATGAGAAGGTCAGAGGCTGGATGAATGAGCTGATGGATCGTTTGGATCAGATGGATCGTCCACAATGTCTCTGCCATATTGACGCAAATGTGGATAACTTTCTGATGTTTGAAGACGGCAGTGCAAAACTGCTGGATTGGGAATATGCAGGAATGTGCGACCCTGTTATGGATATTTCCATGTCGGCGATTTATTCTTACTATGATGCAGAACAGACAGAAAAGCTTCTGGAGATTTATTTAGAGAGAAAGCCTTCGGAAGAAGAATATTATTCCGTATTTGCAAATGCGGCCCTGGGCGGTTTCCTCTGGTGTTTGTGGGCTGTATACAAGGCAGCTTTAGGAGAGGAATTTGGAGAATATACCATCATCATGTACCGGTATGCAAAGGGCTATTATAAAAAATTAAAGGCTCTGTAGCAGGTATGAAAATTTACGGAAATTGTAATAAAATTGTTACCTTCCTTACAGATAATCTGTGCTATAATTAAAAGGATGAAAACCCGAAACAGACAAAGGGGCTTATATACAGAAGAATGAGGAGGAAAAGGCATGAAACGTAAGAAATGTCTGGTGGCTTTGACCGCAGCCGGCGTGATCAGCGCCATGGCCCTGGGAATGGCGGTTACATCCTATGCGGCAGACGGCTGGACCAAGACAAACGATCACTGGACCTATATTAACCAGGGAAAGACCCACACAGGCTGGCTTCAGACCAGCGAGGGTTATTACTATATGGATCTTTCTACCGGCTATATGACCACTGGTTTTAAGCAGATTGATGGAAAATGGTATTTCTTCCGTCCGGGCGGCCTGATGGCAAAGGGCTGGATCAATCCGGAATACGGCAAATGGTACTATATGCTGGAGGACGGCACCATGGTTACGGGCTGGCTGCGTATTGGCGATGATTACTATTTTATGCGCGGCGACGGCAGCATGGGAACCGGCTGGCGTGAGATGGACGGAGCCTGGTATTATTTCCAGGAAAACGGCAAGTGTGTTGTGAACGCATGGGCTCAGATTCAGGACAACTGGTATCTGTTCGGCACAGACGGAAAGATGATGACCGGCTGGGCAAAGGTAGACCAGGATTACTTCTATCTGAATACAGACGGACGTATGCTCATCGGCTGGCTCAGCGATAGCGAGGGCAGCAAGTATTATATGGATATGACAAACGGAAAGATGTCTGTAGGCTGGAAGCAGATCGACGGCAAGTGGTACTACTTCAACAGCAACGGTCACCTGATGACAGGCTGGATCCTGGTCGACAGCAAGTATTATTACTTAAATCCGGCAGACGGCGGCGTGATGACAGCAGGAACTACCTTAAATATCAACGGTACCTCCTACAATTTTGACGCATCCGGCGTATGCCAGAATGCAAACGGCGTATCTGCACAGACGCCGGCTGCAGGAAACCAGTCTTCCGGAGGCGGCGTAACCGGTGAAAACGGCGGCCCCGGCGTATCAAAAACTTCTGGCAGTTCCAGCTCATCTGGTCCAGGTTCCAGCAGCTCCGGAACCACCAGCTCCAGTGGTCCTTCCAGCAGCGGCTCTCTGGAAGCCGGACGCACAGATGGACCAGGCTGATAAGAGAAATCCGATATGGAAACATGTGACAAGGACAAGTTGATAAAGGGGGATGCTGCGGCGGGACTGGCTGACAGCATCCTCCGTTTTTGCTATCAGTACGATATAAGGAGAGGAAAATGAAAAAGAGACAGGAGATGAGAAAGCGCTGCCAGGCACTTGTACTGGCTGGAATTCTGGGCGCAGGAACCCTTGGGTCTGTGTATACGGCCTACGCTGCAGGGCCGGGAGAAACGCCGGCGTCTGTTGGAGCGTCTGCTGCAGGAGGCCCGGGAGTAACAGGAGGATCCGGAGGAACCGGCAATGTGCCTTCTGCCTCCAGCACTTCTGAGAATACAAAAGGAGCAGACCAGACCAATCCAAATGCATGGAAAAAGGTAAACGGCGTCTATCAGATGCCGGACGGAAGTGCCATTCAAAATGTGCTTGCCAGAGGAATTGACGTATCCAGATGGCAGGGGGAGATCAACTGGAGCCAGGTCGCAGCAGATGACGTGTCCTTCGTGATGCTGGGAACCCGTTCCAAGGGAGCGGTAGATCCCTATTTTCACCGGAATATCCAGCAGGCCAGCGCCGCCGGCGTGAAGGTGGGCGTGTATATTTACTCATTGGCGGTAACGGTGGAAATGGCAGAGGCAGAGGCCGATTTTGTGCTGGATCTGATCCATGATTATCCTGTTTCCTATCCTGTAGCTTTCGATATGGAGGATTCTACTCAGGGAAACCTTTCAAAAGAGGAGCTGGCAGCGATCGCAAATGCGTTCTGCAAAAAGATATCCGATTCTGGATATTATCCGATTATCTATGCAAATGAAAACTGGCTGAAAAATAAGCTGGATATGAGCCTGATGGATTATCCCGTATGGGTAGCCCGTTATTCTGCCCGTCCCAGCTACCAGAACCCTGTTATGTGGCAGGCGACCAGCACCGGTTCTGTAAAGGGAATCAATGGAAATGTGGATATTGATTTCCAGTTTAAGGATTTCTCCGGCCAGATTCCGGCCAATACCTGGCGTACCATTAACGGGAAACGGTATTATTACAGCAACTATGCCAAACAGAAAAACGCCTGGGCTCAGGATAGTTCAGACTGGTATTATATGGACAGCGAAGGCCTTGCGTCCACGGGCTGGATCACGGTATCCGGCAGCCGTTATTATCTGGACGAGACCACGGGAAAGATGCAGACTGGCTGGCGTCAGGATCAGGGAAAATGGTACTATCTGGGAAGCTCAGGAGCTGTTAAAAAAGGCTGGATAGAGGACAATGGAGCCTGGTATTATACAGACTCCAACGGTATCATGCAGACCGGCTGGCTGGATGCAGACGGAAAGCGGTATTATATGGAGTCTTCCGGAAAAATGGCGGTTGGATGGACAAACCAAAACGGCAAATGGTACTATCTGGACGCATCAGGTGCCCTGGCAAAGGGCTGGATCCAGGATAATGGCTCCTGGTATTGCTCAGATACAAACGGCGTGATGCAGACCGGCTGGCTGAGTGAAGGCGGAAAGCGGTATTATCTGAAGGGCTCCGGCGTGATGGCGACCGGCTGGCGTGAGATGGATGGAGCCTGGTATTATTTTGACGGAAGCGGAGCGATGACCACGGGCATGATCGAGGTAAACGGTCTCCATTATTATATGGATCCCTCCACAGGACGCATGGCTGCAGGACAGACGCTGGAGATCGGCGGCGCTGTTTATGAGGCAGCAGCAGACGGCCATCTGATTCCTCAGGGGCAGGAGGAAAGCGGTTCCACAAACCAGGAGAGCGCGTCCGACAGTGCAGGAACGGCTTCCGGCAGCTCCGGCACATCCTCTAACCCCATTATTATCCCGTCAAACGGAAGCGGAAACAGCCCTTCCTCCCAAAACGTTCCAGAGCCCTCAGCTCCTGTTACAGGAATCAACGGCGGCCCCGGTGTCAGCTCTGCTCCCTCCCAGGGGCAGGTAGCGGCGGGGGAGAAACCGGGAGTGTAGAAGGGGCATATGCAAAAAATTTACTCGACCGATCTTATTATACTATGGATTGCGGACTCTTCGGAGTCCGTTTTCTGTTTTTAGGACATAAAAATGGAGCTGCTGCTCCAGTAGATTATTTATCTGCTTTTGCAACAGACAGCCCCTTTTTCTATGTATTTTTTAATAAGATAATGTTATACTTTCTTATAGGAAAAATGGTGGATGTGTATTAGATGCTAATATACACGAAAAAGCAGATGGATTGGAGATAGAAGAATGGCGGTTCAAACAAAAGGACTTTGTAAGTATTGTGGAAAAGAGTATACAAAAGCGGTATGCTGCGCCATTTGCAGGCGTGCAAAAGAGAAGCGCAAAGCTTACTGAAGAAAAAGGAAAAGAATATGTCAATATTTTCAGGTTGTTATTACTGGAAAATATCAAAAAGATTATTGGTTAATCGTAGAAGCAAGTGAGAATACTACACTAAAAGAGTTGGATTGGTTTATTCGCGACATATGGGTAGAATGCTGCGAACATCTGAGCGCATTCACGATTCATGGAGAACAGTATGAAAGCAATCCGGATACGGATTCTTTTTGGGGAAAACCTTCCAGAAATATGAATTATCGATTAAAAGACGTTGTGGATGTCGGCGATAACTTTTTATATGAATATGATTTTGGTTCAACCACAGAATTGGTATTAAGTATACATAGCTGCCGCGATGGAGAAAAAAAGAATAATGAAATTGTAATTTTATCAAGAAATAATCCTCCTAAAATTCTTTGCAGTAACTGCGAACAAAATGAGGCGAAATGGGTTAATCCAGAAGGATATTATGAAGGAGAGCCTTTTTGGTGTGATGAGTGTTTAAAGGCGGAAAGTGATGAAGAGGGAGAATATTATAAACCGGAATTTTTGCTGCCTGTTTGTAATTCTCCCAGGATGGGGGTGTGCGGATATGGGGGAAGTGACAGTTATCCAGATCAATTTGAGCCAGATGAACAATAAAATCTTTGAGATGAGGTGACATAGTGCAGGATATTATTTGTGAATTACAGGATATGAAACATCTGGACTGGGCGGCAAAAAAAATGTCACCGGGAACTCCAGGGTGCTTTTTGAAGGCGTATGAAGAAGTGAATGGGAAAAGATTATATTATAAATTATCGAATTATGATAGTTATCGTGGGGTATTTGGTCATGAGTGTGTCAATGAATTGATTGTAAGCCGGGTGATGGATGTTTTGAGAATTCCGCATGTAAAGTATAAACTGATACATGCAAGGATTGTTATTGATGGTAAAGAACAAGAAACATGGGTTTCTGTTTCAGAAAATTTTCGTAAGGACAATGAAGAAAAGCTGGCGTATGATTTGTATTATGATTTGCAAAAAGAAGGTAATGAATCTCCGTTAGAGTTTGCAATAAGAAACGGTTGGGGATTATATATGTACCAGATGTTCTGTATTGATTATTTGATTGCTAATAGAGATCGGCACGGAAGCAATCTGGAAGTGTTAAGAAATGATGAAGAAGACAGTGTGAGAATGGCACCTTTGTTTGATCAGGGAGTATCGTTATTGTTTTCAACATATGGTGATGAAAAACTTCTGAAAGAAATAGACGTGATGAGAGATTTTCCAGTTAATAATTATATCGGCTCAAAATCTCTAGAGTATAATCTGTCATTGATACCAAAAGAATACGATTTACAGATTTGGAAACTGAAAATAGAAGATAAGGATTATATTTTCAATGGTATAGATCATGTTTTATCAGAGGTTCATAGGAATAAAATCTGGGAAATGATTTGGAAAAGGTGGTGTTTTTTTGAACAGGTACGCAATCAAGAGAAATAATAGAAATAAAATCGTCGGAATATTAAATTATGATGAAAGAACAAAGAAATACACAATAGATATTCCAGAAAATGTTACTCCTAAGGAAACTCCGTTTATGATGTCGCTATTTTTAAAAAAAGGTATCCGGACCATGAATTCAGACTGGAGTATGCGTTGGGTACAGAGTAGAATTATTCCAAGTAGCAGACAGAATATAGGAGAAATACTTCGGGTGAATGGAATGCGTTCCTATGACGAGCATAAATTACTATTAAAAAATGAAGGGAGAAGTTGTCAGGATGAATTTTATATTGAACACATGTAGTTTCGAGGTGTTCTGAGGAGTAATGAGAAGCCAAGTGTTCTCAGTTCAGCAAGCGTTAATCTTGTCCGGGCAGTGTCAGCTGCTTGGTGTTATATGGAACGGGGCTGTTGCAAAAGCAGATAAATAATCTACTGGAGCAGCAGCTCCATTTTTATGAAAAAACAGGGCCTCAAATTATTTGAAGCGATCCGTCTATTTCTACATTCCCCCTCATATAAATAAATCAATCTACCAATCTGCCCGGAGGCCTGAATGTGAAGTGGAAACACAGGATTTATCTGCTGTCGGTCATTCTGTCAGCGGATTTTATCCTTCTGGCATATCTGACCTGCCTTTTGGCTGCTCCGGTTACGGTCAGGGAGGCATCAGCACCTGAGGGTACGTTTGAGCCGGAAAAATATCTCGCTCTTACTTTTGATGACGGCCCCCATCCCGTCCATACGCCGGTTCTTTTAGACGGTTTAAAGGAACGGGGAGTACCTGCTACCTTTTTTCTCATGGGAAGCTGTATACCGGGAAACGAGGCTCTGGTAAAACGGATGCAGGAAGAAGGCCACCTGATCGGAAATCACAGCTATAATCATGTGCGCCTTACAAAAGCCGGTTCTGCGGCTGTCTGTGAGGCGGTAGACCGCACCAGTGGGATGATCGAGGACATTACGGGCTCCCGACCTCAATATATGCGTCCGCCCTACGGAGACTGGAACGAGGAGCTGGAGTGTCAGTCCGGCATGACGACAGTCCTCTGGTCTGTGGATTCCCTGGACTGGAAGCTCAGAAACCAGAAGCGTATCGTAAAGAAGGTCTTGAAAGAAGCTGAGGATGGGGATATTATATTGATGCATGATATATTTGATACATCTGTGTCAGCGGCTCTGGAGCTGATCGATATCCTCCAGAGAGAAGGATATACCTTTGTTACAGCCGATGAACTGATGATTGACTGAAAGAGAGATAAAGATGAATCTGTTTGATTATATGAGAGAAAATACAATGGAAAAGGAAGCGCCTCTCGCTTCCCGTCTCCGCCCAAGGACGTTGGATGAGGTGGTGGGGCAGCAGCATATCATTGGAAAGGACAAGCTCCTTTACCGCGCCATCAAAGCGGACAAACTTGGATCTCTTATTTTCTACGGCCCGCCAGGAACCGGAAAAACCACGCTGGCAAAGGTCATTGCCAACACCACCAGCGCTGAATTTAAGCAGATCAACGCCACAGTGGCCGGAAAAAAGGATATGGAGGAGATTGTGGCCGCCGCAAAGGACAGCAGGGGAATGTACGGCAAAAGGACCATTTTGTTTGTAGACGAGATCCACCGCTTTAACAAGGGACAGCAGGATTATCTTCTTCCCTTTGTAGAGGACGGCACCTTGATCCTTATCGGCGCTACGACGGAAAATCCTTATTTCGAGGTCAACAGCGCTCTTATCTCCAGATCCCGCATTTTTGAGCTGAAGCCTCTGGAAACACAGGATATTCTGGAACTGATCCAAAGGGCCATTACGGATGTGGAACGGGGGATGGGTACATATGATGCAGTGATCGAGCCGGATGCAGCCCGGTTCCTGGCAGATGCGGCCAATGGAGATGCCAGAGCTGCCTTAAATGCAGTCGAGCTGGGTGTACTTACTACAGACCGAAGCCCGGACGGGAAGATCCACATTGATCTGGCAGCGGCTCAGGAATGCATCCAAAAGCGGGCTGTGCGCTACGATAAGGACGGAGACAGCCATTATGATACCATTTCCGCTTTTATAAAAAGTATGAGGGGCTCTGATCCGGATGCAGCTGTGTACTATCTGGCGCGGATGATTTATGCAGGTGAAGATATTAAGTTTATTTCCCGCCGGATTATGATCTGCGCTGCAGAAGATGTGGGAAATGCGGATCCCCAGGCATTGACAGTAGCGGTAAGCGCCGCTCAGGCCGCAGAGCACATCGGTCTGCCGGAGGCTCAGATCATCCTTTCGCAGGCTGTGACCTATGTGGCCTGTGCACCCAAGAGCAATGCGGCCTGCTGCGCTATTCAGGATGCCATGGAGGCGGTAAAGACGGAGCGTGCCATGCCTGTTCCCGTGCATCTTCAGGACAGGCATTATAAGGGCGCAGGAGCCTTAGGACATGGAGACGGCTATCTCTACGCCCATGATTATCCCAAGCATTATGTACGCCAGCAGTATCTGCCTGATGGCATGGAGGGCCGTATCTTTTACAGGCCGTCGGACAATGGATATGAAACACAGATGAAAGCCCATATGGAATGGCTTAAAAATTAAACTTTACAATCACAGGGGAGAGCGTTTATAATGTCTGTATAAGCAATCAGGGCGCTTTCCCCGCATATTCCAGGGGCTTTCTGTCTGAGATATCAGCGCCCGGACTCATTCACGGTCAGAACCGTTCCGGTTTTGTACCATTCCCACTTTTGATTACATTTAGATAATTCAGGATCAATACAACTGTTCGTAAAATTAAGGAGAATCATATGCGAGAAAAATTACAGACCCTTCCTTTAGCGGAGCTCAAGGAATTGGCGAAATCTCAGGGGCTTAAAGGCATCAGCACCCTCAGAAAAGCTGAGATCATAGAACTTTTGTGCCGGGAAAATGAGGCGGCCGCACAGTCTGAAGCTGTTTTGCAGCCGGATTCCGGTTCCAGTGAAGGCCGTGAGGCACAAAGCAGCCGTGAACCCCAAAGCAGCAAAGAAAACGGTGAGCCGCGGGACAGCGAAAAGTCACGGGACAGCGGAAAGCCGCGCGATGGACGCCCACAGCGTGACTCCTCACGTCAAACCCGTTTTGTCAGACAGCCCCGGACTTCATACGGGCAGCAAAATTCCAGAGAAGCTTCCAGGGATTCAGCAGAAAGCAGGGAGCCAAAGGAGAGCCGGGAATCCAGAGACAACAGGGAGTCAAGAGAGAGCCGGGAATCCAGGGAAACAGGAGACATTCGTGACACCAGAGAGACACGGGCAGACGTCCGCGAATCCCGTCCAGAGCCTCGCAGTGACGCTTCCGGCATTGCCGGTCAGGATATGGCAGAGCTTGACAGCGGAATTGAGGCAAACGGTATTCTGGAAGTTATGCCGGATGGCTTTGGCTTTATCCGCTGCGAAAATTTCCTTCCGGGAGAAAATGACGTTTATGTGGCTCCTTCACAGATCCGCCGGTTCAATTTAAAAACAGGTGATATCATTGTAGGAAACAGAAGGATCAAAGCAGTAACGGAGAAATTCGCCGCCCTTCTTTATATCAAAACAGTGAACGGATATCCCTTAAGCGCCACAGAACGCCGCCCGAATTTTGAAGATCTTACTCCCATTTTCCCAAATGAGCGTCTTCATATGGAAACACGGGGAGAGCGTAACTCTGTAGCAATGCGTGTGCTGGATCTTTTATCGCCCATTGGAAAGGGCCAGAGAGGCATGATCGTTTCTCCGCCCAAGGCAGGAAAAACCACCCTTTTAAAGCAGGTCGCCAGAGCAATTACTGTAAATCATCCGGATATGCACCTGATGATCCTTTTGATTGATGAACGGCCAGAGGAGGTAACGGACATCCGAGAGGCGATCGTAGGGCCAAACGTAGAGGTTATCTATTCCACCTTTGACGAGCAGCCGGACCGTCATAAGCGTGTATCAGAAATGGTGATCGAAAGGGCAAAGCGCCTGGTAGAACACGGGAGAGATGTGATTATCCTTTTAGACAGTATTACCCGTCTTGCAAGGGCTTATAACCTTACCGTAGCTCCCAGCGGCCGTACCTTATCAGGAGGCCTTGACCCGGCTGCTCTTTATATGCCGAAGCGTTTCTTCGGAGCCGCCAGAAATATGCGGGAGGGCGGCAGCCTTACCATTCTGGCTACGGCTCTGGTAGATACAGGAAGCCGTATGGATGATGTAGTATATGAGGAATTTAAGGGAACCGGAAACATGGAGCTGGTTTTAGACCGCCGCCTGTCAGAAAAGCGGATTTTCCCGGCCATTGACATTTTAAAATCCGGTACCCGAAGGGATGACCTTCTTCTTAACCGGCAGGAAGCAGAGGCCGTAGACATAGTGCGGAAAGCCACCAATTCCCTGAAGCCCGATGAAGCCGTAGAGCGTATCCTGGATCTTTTCTCCAAGACAAG
>ENA-OQAB01000307-OQAB01000307.1-human-gut-metagenome-genome-assembly--contig:-NODE-307-length-28299-cov-4.018423_pt1 | contig 28299 bp, 25 predicted proteins | sample MGYA00242490_ERZ504517 | MGnify/ENA primary metagenome ERZ504517 (study PRJEB26092, sample SAMD00036298) | human gut metagenome | host: Homo sapiens | study: EMG produced TPA metagenomics assembly of...
GATTGACGGATGCGATGGAGGCAGGTTTGATAAAGTCGTAATTTGTGATTAGAAAGGATCTAGAGAAAGATTTTAAAGAAGTCATTGGAAATCGGATTGAAAAAGTGGTAAATGTAGCGTATGCTTATCAGGAGCGAGAAGATATCCCAGAACAGTATCGCGAACGATTTGCAGAGCGAACAAAGCCGTGGGGAACCGGACAGGCAATTCTTTGCTGTAAGGATGTTGTAAAAGAACCGTTTCTTGTGATCAATGCAGATGATTATTATGGAAAAGAAGCATATGCAGAAGCTTTCCGGTATCTGACAGCAGAGAAGGAACAATCAGAAAAGCAAAAGCTGTGTATGGTGGGATTTGTTCTGAAGAATACATTAAGTGAAAATGGCGGTGTGACAAGAGGAATCTGCAAAGTAGATGAACAGGGAATGCTGACAGATATTGTGGAGACACATCAGATTGAAATGGTACCGGAAGGGGCGACAGTGCGTACAGAGGAAGGAATGCAGCCGATTGATATTGATTCTCCGGTGTCAATGAACATGTGGGGACTGACTCCAGAATTTTTCCATATTTTAGAAGAAGGCTTTGAGGAGTTCCTTTCTCAAATACCAGAGTCGGATCTGAAAGCAGAATATCTTCTTCCAACGATCATTGGTGAACTGTTAAAAGAGCAGAAGGTGGAAGTAAAAGTGCTGAAATCACATGATAAGTGGTTTGGGGTTACTTACAAAGAAGATAAAGAGGCAGTTGTAGAAGCGATCAGGAGCCTTGTGGCAAATGGGGTATATCCGGAAAAATTATTCGGATAAGTACTAGATAGAAAGAAAGTAGAAGGCAGAAAATACATGCATACAAAAATAAAAAATACTGTTTGGAAAGGATTGGCAATTTTATTGTCAATCCTTGTAATTGTTTTGAGTGGTTTGGGAATTGTATTGTTCAATGCATCCAGATGGGTGATGGATACGTGGGGGCTGATTACATTTGATGAGATTATTTTTCATCTGAAGGTACCGATGGAGGGAACAAATACGGATATGATATTTGATTTTATCAATCAGTGTCTTCCCGCTGCAATCTTGGTAATGTTATTAGAACTGGCAATTTTTATTGCTTTCAGAAAAAGGAGAAAAAAATATGCTGTAGTTTGCACGGCAGGAATCGTTGGGGCAGTTGTCTTATCGGTGAGTGCGGCAAATTATCTCTGGGTGAATCTGGATATTGGAACGTATCTGGAAACACAGGGGAAAGATTCGACATTTATCCAGGATCACTATGTAGATGTGAAAAATACAGAACTCATTTTCCCGGAGCAGAAGAGGAATCTGATCTATATTTTCCTGGAATCTACAGAAGCGACCTTTATGGGAAAAGAAGATGGAGGAGCCTTTGATCAAAATGTGATTCCGGAACTGACGGAGGTTGCAAGAAATAATATTAGTTTTTCCAATTCAGATTTGCTGGCAGGAGGTGCCTATCCGGCATTTGGTTCTACGTGGACGATGGGAGGAATGTTTGCACAGACTTCAGGACTTCCGTTGAAGATTCCGATTGATGGAAATGCGATGTCTAATCAGGATTTATTTATGCCGGCAGTTACAAGTATTGGAGATATCCTGGCAGAGCAGGGATACCGACAGTCACTTCTGATTGGTTCCGATGCGGAGTTTGGCGGAAGAAAAAATTATTTTGAGCAGCATGGAAATTATGAGATGCTGGATTACGGATGGGCGAATGCAAATGGGAAAATTCCGCCGGATTACCGTGTGTGGTGGGGATATGAAGACCAAAAACTGTTTGATATCGCGAAGGAAAAGCTGACAGAGATTTCGATGACAGGACAGCCGTTTAACTTTACAATGCTGACTGTTGATACACATTTTGAAGATGGATATTATTGTGAAAAATGTCAGCCTGTGACTGAGAATCAATATGCAAATGTATACTTGTGTGCGAGCCATCAGCTGCAGGAATTTCTTACATGGATCCAACAGCAGAGCTTTTATCCGAATACAACGATCGTTCTGTCAGGGGATCACTTGACAATGGACAGTGATTTTTGTTTGAATATTGATCCGTCATATGAAAGAACAGTGTATAATGCGTTTATCAATCCGGCAGTTATGCCAGTACAGACAAAGAACAGACAGTTCACGACGATGGACATGTTTCCGTCTACACTTGCGAGTATGGGTGTGACGATTCAGGGAGAACGTCTGGGACTCGGTACGAATCTGTTTTCAGCAGAACCGACGCTGGCAGAGCAGTACGGAATAGAAACAATCGATGAAGAACTGGTGAAAGAATCAAAATTCTTTGATAATTTTGTCAGTGATATCAAAGTGGAGGGAGAAGAATAATTCATGAGGAGTGTAGTAATAATAGGGAGAAAATCAATTGAGAGAATGCTCGGTCTGCTGTGTATCATCGCGGCAACACTTATTTTTGGAATGTCCGTAAAGGCGGCAGGACCGGAAGAAATTGCGTATGTATATCTGGACGAAGATGTTGTGGGCACATCAGGAGTACAAAATATCGTTGTCGGTTTTCAAAAGGAAGAAATGGTGATTGGGGGTGCCAGATTATTCTATCAAACGGAATTCGGAACTGAGGGTATTGTGGAAGCTGCACAGATTTTAAATAACACCGTTCTCTTTCAGAAGGAGGGGATGGAAGAAATCGGGACTTATCAGATCACAGGAATTGCATATCTTGATGGAGCAGGTGCGGAACAGATGATTTTGTTTGCAGAAAAAGGAATCACAGCTTCTTTTCAAGTAGTGCAGGATGAGGCGCTGTTCGTTCCGGAGTCGGGCGCTCAGGTGGAAACTTATTCGATGAATGAGGGAAAGCAGATGGTGCAGGCAGGTGCAGAAACAGCGGAGGCCGCAATTTCAGAAACGCTGGATGAGGCGGGAGTTACTGAGACGGCTACCCGAAATGCGAGAAGCGGAGAGCGAAGAGAAGTGATTGTTGCAATCGGTGCAGGTCATGATGCAAACCATCCGGGAGCATCTGCAAATGGATTGCGGGAAGAAGTGCTGACATTGAAAGTGGCAAGATACTGCCAGCAGGAATTGTCACAGTATCGTGGAGTCAGAGTTGTAATGATCAGAGAAAGCGAAAGCTGTCCTTATAACTCAACATCAAGCTATTGTCTGAATCAGAGAGTAAAAGATGCAAAAAATGCCGGAGCAGATCTTTATGTAGACCTTCACTTTAACAGTGGTGGAGGAACCGGAGCAGAGATTTATTATCCAAATAGAAACTACCGTCCGGACTTGTCGGAAGAAGGACTCAGTGTGTCAAATAAAATTTTTAGAGCAGCTCTCTGCGCTGGGACTTACGAACCGGGGAGCCAAGATCAAGGACAGTACACTGGCGGGACCGTCCGGGCAGTATCCGGATGGAAGTAAGGCGGATTATTTTACGACAAATGTGCTGGCAAAAGAACTTGGACTGACAGGAATTATTGTAGAGCATGCGTTCCTCGATCATGGATATGATGCGGCAAAACTTCAGGATGAAAACTTCTTGAGACAGTTAGGGATTGCAGATGCGACAGGAATTGCTCAGAAATATGGGCTGGTGAAAGGGAACGAAACAAAGCAGGGGCTGAATCTGAAAGCACATGTACAAGAACTTGGGTGGCAGAGTACTGTGGGAGATGGAGAACTCTGTGGAACAACTGGAAGAGCATTTGGCTTAGAAGCGCTTCAGATGAGCATTGCCGGAATGGAAGGCGTGGGGATTGAGTATAGTGCCCATGTTCGTGACATTGGATGGCAGGGAACCGTCCGTGATGGTGAGACAGCGGGAACAACAGGAAGAAATTTACAGATAGAAGCATTGAAAATTAAATTGACCGGAAGCAACGCAACAAAGTATAATATATATTACCGAGGACATGCCTCCAACATAGGATGGCTTGACTGGGCAAAAGACGGACAGGCAGCGGGAACACAGGGATATGCTTATCAGTTAGAAGCAGTTGAGGTTCGGATTGTACCGGCAGGAAGCGCCGCGCCGGGAGCAACAAATAGGCCGTTTTTAGACAAAACACAGGAACAGCCAGCGGTGACACTTTCTTATCAGGCACATGTTTCTGAGATTGGCTGGCAGAATGCAGTGGGAAGCGGAGTAACTGCGGGAACAGTTGGAAGAGCACTTCCGATAGAAGCGCTCAAAGTGAATTTAAGTGGAATATCGGGCATTCAGTATCGTGCACATGTCTCTGAGATTGGTTGGCAGAGCAATGTGACAAATGGAAAGATGTCAGGAACAACCGGAAGAGCACTTCCGATGGAAGCATTGGAGATGAAACTGACTGGCAATGCGGCTGCGAAGTATGATATTTATTACAGGACGCATTGTAGAGATTTTGGATGGCTTGCGTGGACAAAAAATGGTGGAAAGTCAGGGAGCGCAGGGTATGCAAAATCTATAGAGGCAGTAGAAATCCAATTGATTCCGAAAGGACAGGCGGGTCCGTCTACATCAGGTACAGCTTTTAAAGAGCGATAAAAGTAAAATGCATCAGATAGGAGGTAATATGAAAAAAACAAAAAGAAAAGTTGCGGCATTTTTGTTGGCTGTGGGCATGAGTCTGACGAGTGTTCCTATGTCGGCATATGCACAAGAGGTGCAGGAACCATCTAATCAGGAACAGGAAAGCCAAGAGGTTGTTCAGGAAGAAAAGGAAGAACAGGCAGAATCTGTTGAAGAGCAGGAGACAGTCGAGTTTCAGGGAGAAAATCCGGAAAGTAATCAAACTATTACGAGTATGGATCTTGATGGAAATGTTACAGAAGTTGTAATCGAAGATGGAACAGTAGATAGTTACGCTACAGAAAAGGCAAGGATTGGGGGAGGACAGATTGTCAACTTCAATACAGGAAGCGGTGGTGTGACAGAATATGTAGAAGAGGGGACAAACACTTCAGGATATACACATGGATCGTATGGAGCGGATGCCGCTTACCTTGGGACAAGCGGCGGGAAAGTAAGATTTATGCTGTCTGGGGTTATTGGCCTTGTAGATGCCAATAAAGTTCAGGTTGTCAGTGCAGCAGCAGCACAATCTGTAAGTTATTATGCTGTCACAGGAGGAAGACTGATTCATTATATTACGATAAATGTAAATAAAAGTTCCTATGCGAGTGTACTCGATAATGGGGCGGCTCCGTCTTATTTGTCAGAGGGCACAAAGTATTACAGCTATGATGGACATTACTTTTATCCAGAATCAGCATTTCAACAGATGTTGGAGGATTATAAAAATGGAAACCGAAGCAGATCGGTAAATGCAAGTGCGCCATATTACAATTATTATCAATATCTTCCGTTTCGAAGCACAACGAATTATGGAAGTGATCTGAATGCGATGATTAATGCGAGGGTAACTGCAAGTTCAAAAATGAGAGATCTGGGAAATTCGTTTATCAATGCGCAGAATACATATGGAATCAATGCATTGCTTGCTGTTGGAGTAGCAGCCAATGAAAGTGCATGGGGATCCAGCTGGATTGCACAGAATAAAAATAACTTATTCGGTCTGAATGCGATTGATACTTCGCCAGGACAGAGCGCAAATTATTTTGCCAGTCCGACACAGTGTGTCAATGAATTCACAGAGACATTTCTTTCAAAAGGATATATGAATCCACAGGATTGGCGTTATTTTGGAGGATTTCTAGGAAACAAAGCGAGCGGAGTGAATGTAAAATATGCCTCCGATCCGTACTGGGGTGAGAAAGCTGCAAATGTAGCCTGGAGTTTAGATAAGGCAAATGGTAACAGAGATGCGGGGAAATATACAATTGGAGTCAAAGATACGATCAGTAATCAGCATACAGATCTGAATGTGAGACAGGAGAGAAGCGCTTCTGCAACAAAAGTATATTCCACCGGCCCACAGTCCAGCCATGCGTTTATTCTACTCGAACAAAATCCAACATCCGGCTTTTATAAAATTCAGTCAGATCCAGTATTAAATGGGAGCAGAAGCGGAATTCATTCCGGAAGTGGTCGGTATGACTTTACAAACATGTATGCTTATGTAAGCAGCGATTATATTACAAAAGTTTCTATCGGAAACGGGGATTCAGGAAACAGTAATTCTGGTAATGGAAATTCTGGAGGCAACAATGGAGGAACATCAGTGGATCCCGTGTCAGTGCCGGAGGCTCTGAAAAATGTGATCAGTTACTCAGCGCATGTACAAGATATCGGTTGGCAGGATGCGGTATCAAATGGTGTGATGGCAGGAACAAACGGAAGAAATCTTCCGATGGAAGCGATTAAAATTCAGACAAGCGGTGTGGCAGGGCTAGGTGTGAAATACAGTACACATACGAGAGATTTGGGATGGCTTGAATATGTGAGTGACGGAAGTGTTGGCGGAACAACAGGACAGGCGAAGCCAATCGAAGCTATTAAAATTGAACTGACAGGAGAAAAGCAGCAGATTATGATATTTACTACCGGGTTCATGTACAAAATTTTGGATGGCTTGATTGGGCGGATAATGGTACTGCTGCAGGAAGTCAAGGATATGCTTATCATATAGAAGCGATTCAAATCGCAGTGCTTCCAAAATGGAGTAGTGCACCGGGGAAAACAGATACTCCGTTTCAAGTGAAGTCCGTAGATCTTCAGTACCGTGCACATGTATCTGAAATTGGGTGGCAGGAGTATGTCGGAAATGGAACACTTGCAGGAACGGTAGGTAAAAATCTTCCGGTAGAGGCTCTTCAGATTGCAGTGAAAAATGCGGGCAATTTAGGAATAAAGTACAGTGCTCATGTAAGAGATATTGGATGGCAGGATTACGTAAAAGACGGCCAGACGGCAGGAACAACGGGAAGAGCACTCTCAGTGGAAGCTCTTAAGATTCAATTGACCGGATCGGCAGCGGCTAATTATGATATTTACTACAGAACACATGTGCAAAATCTTGGCTGGCTCGATTGGGCGAAAAATGGAGCAGCATCAGGAAGCGCAGGGTATGCATACCATGTGGAATCTCTTCAGATTATTATTATGCCAAAAGGAAGTGCTGCACCAGGGAAGACGGCGAATGCTTTTCAAGAGAAGGAGATAGAAATACAATATCAATCACATGTACAAGACATCGGCTGGCAGAACTGGGTAAAAAAATGGCGAGTTGAGTGGTACGACCGGACAGGCAAAAGCGATTGAAGCAATGCATATTTCCCTTGTAAATGCAACAGCAGGAGGAAATATAGAGTACCGTGCACATGTGCAGGATATTGGCTGGCAAGGTTGGGTGAAAAATGGAGCGCAGACCGGTACAACCGGAAGGGCACTTCCGATGGAAGCGGTGAATATTCGCCTGACAGGAGCGTTGTCAGAAAAATATGACATTTATTACAGAACGCATTGTAGAGATTTTGGATGGCTTGGCTGGGCGAAAAATGGCGAGCCAGCAGGATCAGAAGGGTATGCAAAAAATATAGAAGCTATAGAGATCAAACTGGTCAAAAAAGGAGAGCAGGGACCATCAAGCGGTGGAACTGCCTTTAAAAAGAAATAAAAGCAAAAAAATGGCGGTGAATATCCGCCATTTTTTGTTGTGATTCTTTATTGAGAATCAATGAAAACAATGGTATAATAACTTGTTAGTGTAGAAAAGATTAAAAAAATGGAGAAAAATGAAGAAAACAATCATTCAAAAGATATTTATCTCAGATGAGACAACTACAAAAAGTAATTTTTTGTGGAATACGATTGGAACGGGAATGTTGGCCGCAGCTACTATGCTTTTTACTGTGATTGTGGCACATCTGTCAGGAGAGAAAGCAGGAGGGCTGTTTTCTTTTGCACTTACAATCGGACAATGGATTGGAACAATTGCATATTTTGAACTCAGAACATTTCAGGTAACCGATGTTGCAAGAAGGCACTCGTACGCTGAATATTTTTATGCAAAAGTTTTCTGTTGTATACTGGCGGTGCTGGCAGGAGGCGGTTATATAATGCTCCGTGGAGGAACAGTGGAGAAGGCTTTCTTTATCTTTCTGCTTTGCATTTATAAAATTTTGGATGGATATTCAGATCTGTACGAAGGAGAACTTCAGAGAATATGGTCGGATTGACGTTGCAGGGAAATTGTTGTTCTGGAGAGTTGCCGGAGGAATTTTGATTCTGACTGCAGGGATTTTACTTACACAAAATCTGACCGTGGCGGTTATTGCCATGATTGTATATTCTTTATTGATGATTTTTGTTGTAAATGAAAAAGCACTTAGAGTTTTTGAAAAAGGGAAGCTGACATTTAGGAAAAAAGAAGTAGGGACTGTCTTGATAGAATGTCTTCCTCTATTTCTCAGCAGTTTTTTGAACACTTATGTATATAGTGCTTCGAGAATGTCCGTGGATAAAGTGCTGGATGCAAGGTATCAGTTGTATTATGTGGCAATTTTTATGCCGGTAATGATCATTAATCTATTTAGCACATTTGTTTTTAAACCGTTGCTTTCCGTTATGGCAGAAGACTATGAACAAAAGAGGAAAAGACAGTTTTTTCTCATGATTGTTAAAGTGTGTGCAATTATTGTTGCAGTTACGGTAGTCTGTGAGATAGGTGCTTATTTGCTAGGAATTCCGGTATTGTCTATTTTATATGGCATCAATTTGGGAGCATATAAAAATAGATCTGCTGATTCTGCTTCTTGCAGGTGGGATTAATGCATTGGCATTTTTTATGTATTATATTTTGACTATTATGAGAAAACAAAAAATATGCGTTGATTGGTTATGGAATGGAAGCGGTGGCAGCATTTGTCATTTCGGATTGGTTAGTCAGAAAAGTATGCAATCAGAGGAGCAAGTGTGAGTTATCTGATAGCGGTAAACCGTTTTATTGACAAATCTTTGTGTTATTTATGATCTATAATATATGGAGAGGGAAAAAAAGGAAAAATGGAAAATAAAACATACATTTGCTATTGTGCATATAAAAGAAAGTAGTTTTTTTGGAAGAATGTATCAAGTCTTTAAAAGAAACCAGTCGATTGAGAGTGAAAATATTTATTATAAACATCAACTCCTAACAGTTATATTGACAGAACAGCGGAGAAATATGGAATTCCTGTATATGTGAATACCGGAGAAGCTGGAATTGTTCAGGACTGGAATTTTGCTTATAAAAAGGCGCAGACAGAATTTGTGACAATTACTCATCAGGACGATGTGTATTTTGAAAAATATGCGGAGCATGTAGTGAGAGAATTTGAAAAATCTTCAAAGCCATTGATTTTCTTTACAGACTATGCAGAAATGCGTAATGGAGAAAAAGTGACGGATAACAGACTGCTCCGAATAAAACGCCTCATGCTTCTGCCCTTAAAAGTGAAAGTATTTAGAAAAAGTAGATTTGTGAGAAGAAGAATCTTGTCGTTAGGTTCTCCAATCTGCTGTCCATCGGTTGCTTTTGCGAAGAAAAATCTGCCGGAAACAGTATTCAAGCCGGGATTTGCTTCGGATGAAGACTGGGAGGCATGGGAATACATATCTAGATTCAAAGGTGAATTTATATATGACAAAGAAATATTGGTAGGACATAGAATTCATGAAGAATCCGAAACATCAAAAATCTTAGGGAACAATGCGAGAAATAAAGAAGACTATACGATGTTCTGCAAATTTTGGCCAAAGCCGATTGCCAAAATACTGGCAAGGTGGTATGCGGAAAGTGAAAAGTCAAATGAGTTGTCGTAATGTGGATGGGAATGAAATATGGAAAAAAAATTAAATAAGGCAGAAGGTTATAGAAAGCTTTTAAAGATTGTTGTTACACTTTTGGTGCTCATTGGTCCTATTAGGAATGATGTATTCTGATGAAGTAAAACCGATTGCAGAACAGAGAATGCAATATGTAAAAAGTGAAGTAAAGGGAAAACTATTAGAACTAAAAAGTGGGGAAATACTTTCTCAAAAGGTTGAGATGCAGAGTGATTCTTTTGAAACGATTCAAATCATGTATCAAAATTTTCAGGGACAGGAAACAGATGTACTCACATTAGAAATAGAAAATACTGAAGGGGAAATTATTGGGCAGTGGGAACTGCAGCTGACAAACGAGGTGATTGATCATCAAACAGAAGGAATTAAAGTACTGCAATTCAATGCCGATGAAACCATTCATATAAAAGACAGGGAAGTATATACACTAAATTTGGAATTGTCGGGTTTTCCGGAAGATCGACTTTATTTTTATGGAACAGAGTCCCTTCATGATAAAGCAAATATAAATGGAAGTGAGAATGAACAGGCTTTGGCTGTAAATGTTTTGGGAGGAAAAGCAGGAGGAGTTCGATATTTCTTTTTTGGAATAGCAGTGCTGACTGTATTTGGAATGGGAATTATCTTGGTGCTGTTACTTAGACGAGAGTCGGTAGAAAAAATCTTTGTGGGGAGCGCACTTGTATTTGGAGTGATATATATGTTAGTTATTCCATCTTATGCGGTCCCAGATGAACAGGCTCATTTTGTGACAGCGTACAATAATAGTAGTGAAATATTAGGGAAAGAAACTGTAAAAGATGGCAATCAGGCAGTGTTGCAGGAACGGGAAATACTTAGTGATCCATCAGGACATTATCCGACAAAAGAGAGATATATTGAATCAATGAATGGACTGCTGGGAAAGACATATAATCACAGTGGGGAACCAGTGCTAGGCGGAAAAGTGTTGGATATGCCTAAAATTTCATACGCACCCCAAACTTTGGGAATTACAGTAGCGAGGCTTTTACATTTCAATGGAATTCAGCTATTCTATATGGGAAGAATGTTTGCATTGATTACATATGTGGTGATAACGTACTGGGCAATCAAAATCATGCCGTTTGCAAAGATGGTATTATTTGTCACTGCATTATTGCCAATGTCCATGCAACAGGCGATGTCATACAGTTATGATATGTTAGTAAATGCAATTGCCTTTTTTATGATTGCATACTTTTTCCATTTGATTTATAAAAAAGAGAGAGTGGAGAATAAAGATATTTTAATCATTTCTGTATGTACTGCAATCATAGCTCCGATTAAAGTGGTTTATATTGTTATTATAGGACTGGGAATTTTGATTCCATATCAAAAATTTGGAACGAAAGTGAAAAAGTGGACATGCGCTTTTATATTAGGATTGGCAGGAGTGATTCCAACTGTCATAACTCGGATTGTAAGCATGGCAGATATGATTGGCGGAAGTCAGGGGAATTCGGAATTACTTGGATATGAAGTATATGGAGGAGTATATTTTTTAAAACATCTAGGAGAACTTCCGAAAATTTTTATAGAAACAGCAGGAGAAATGACAAGTTATTATGTGAATACAATGATAGGGAAACAACTAGGGTGGCTTGAAATAGAGATCCCTTATCTTGTTATAGCAGGATTTTTAGTGTTACTTTTGATTTCAGCAGCAAGAAAGCGTGGAGAGAAGGAAATGATTAACATGGGAAGCAAAGTCTGGATAGGGATTTTGTCAGGCTTATGCTGCATTCTCATTTGTTTTGTGTTGTTGATTAGTTGGACAGAAGTAGGAGAGCAAGTGATTGCCGGGGTGCAGGGAAGATATTTCCTTCCAGTTGTGCCTATGATTATACTTTTATTCAGAACAAAATATATAGTGGTAGACGAGAAATTTGACCGTGTAATTATGATGTCAACGGCTATTCTGGAGATTGCTACGGTTTTATCGGTTCTTCACATAGTACTTCCAAGATAAAAAGGAGAAGGTATGAAAAAACTAATAATTATACCTGCTTATAATGAGCAGGAAAGTATAAAAAAAACAGTAGAAGATATTATGGAAAAGGCACCGCACTTTGATTATATTGTAATAAATGATTGTTCTACGGATAAGACAAAAGAAATATGTGAAACAGAGGAGTTTAATGTTATTCATTTGCCTGTGAACTTAGGAATTGGGGGTGCGGTTCAGACGGGATATTTATATGCGGCAAGAAATGGATATGATATTGCTGTTCAGGTGGATGGAGATGGACAGCATGATCCACAGTTTCTGAGTAAGATGGCAGATTACATGGAAGCAGAACATGCAGATATGGTGATTGGTTCTCGATTTATAGATAAAGAAGGATTTCAGTCATCAGGAGCCAGGCGCGTTGGAATTAAATATTTTACAATGCTGATTAAATTGCTTACGGGTACAAAAATAACTGATCCAACTTCTGGATTAAGAATGGTAAATAGGGAGATTATAGAATTCTTTGCGGAGGAATATCCAAAAGATTATCCGGAACCGGAGAGTGTTGTAGCTATTCTGAGGAGAAAGAAAAAAGTGCTGGAAATACCTGTGATCATGAGGGAAAGAAGTGGAGGAGTATCTTCTATTTCGATGAAAAAATCAGTATATTACATGATAAAAGTGTCACTGGCAATTTTGATTGAAAGAATTCGCAAATAGGAGGATAGGAAGATGGACATCAAAATACAGCTGATTGTAGCCGTTATCATTGTTATTGCAATGGGAATTGTGGTAATGATGATTAAAAATAAGCAATTAGAGTTACGGTATGCCTTGTCGTGGTTTGCACTTGGCGTAGGGATTCTTATATTGGACTGCTTCCCGGATCTGATCACAGAATTGGCTAATATGATGGGAATTGGAACACCAATTAATATGTTATTTTCTTTGGATTCTGTTTTCTTTAATGGTGATATTTGTATTGACCGTTGTGGTGTCAAAACTCACAGTGAAAGTAAAAAAGACTGACACAGGAAATTGCAATGTTTGAAGAAGAAATGAAGAAAAAATTGCAGGCAAAAGAAGAGTGTAAATAGGGGAAAGCGCGTTTTTACTTGAATCTGCAAAAAGTTGATGGTATAATCGGTAATAAATAGAGTAAGATGGAGGATAACTATGAGAACATATTTAGTAACAGGTGGAGCAGGATTCATTGGTTCAAATTACATTCATTACATGTTTAAGAAGTATGACAATGAAATTCGGATCATTAATGTTGACAAGCTTACTTATGCAGGAAATCTTGAAAATTTGAAAGATGTAGAAGATAGAGAAAATTATACATTTGTAAAAGCAGATATTTGCGATGCAGAAGCAATCAATAAGATTTTTGAGGAGAATGATATTGACCGCGTTGTACATTTTGCGGCAGAGAGTCATGTTGACAGAAGTATTAAGAATCCAGATGTGTTTGTAAAAACAAATGTACTTGGAACATTAGTGATGCTCAATGCGGCAAAGGCTGCATGGGAGTTAGAAGATGGAACATTCAAAGAAGATAAAAAGTTCCTTCATGTATCTACAGATGAGGTATATGGATCACTGGAAGAAGAAGGAGAATATTTCTACGAGACAACTCCTTATGATCCACATAGCCCATATTCAGCAAGTAAAGCATCTTCTGATATGCTTGTGAAATCTTATATGGATACTTATAAATTCCCTGCAAATATTACGAATTGCAGCAATAACTATGGACCTTATCAGTTTCCAGAAAAGTTGATTCCACTTATCATCAATAATGCCCTTCAAGGGAAACCACTTCCTGTATATGGAGATGGAAAAAATGTCAGAGACTGGTTGTATGTAGAGGATCATGCGAAGGGAATCGATATGGTTCAGGAAAAAGGAAGATTATTCGAGACATATAATATCGGTGGACACAATGAGAAGCAGAATATCGAGATTATTCATATTATTCTTGATACACTTCAGGAGATGCTTCCGGAAGGCGATCCGAGAAAAGAACTTGTCAGTGAAAATTTGATCACATATGTGACAGATAGAAAAGGTCATGATAGAAGATATGCGATTGCTCCGGATAAAATTAAGAAGGAAGTAGGCTGGGTTCCGGATACTATGTTTGCAGAGGGAATCAAACTTACGATCAAGTGGTTCTTTGAAAATGAGGACTGGATGAAAAATGTCACAAGCGGTGACTATCAGAAATATTATGAAGAAATGTATAAATAAGAATTAAAAGACCGTACTTTTGTATGCAGATGATAGTATACAAAAGTACGGTTTTTAAGTAAATTAAAAATTTTTCCTGAGTTTATTTAATGCGTGACGAAGAGGAGCAGTAATTTTCCATGAAGTAGAATTAGTAATGGTATTGAGTGATGAGGATAAATAAGTCACCTGCTCCTGAAGTTTTTTCAAATGACTCTCGCATTGCTGAAGCTCTTCTGTCAATGTTTGGATTTTATCTGTGTGATGTTTCGCATTTAATAAAGCGGTTTGAACAAATGAGTCACAGAAAATGTGTTGGTTACTGAGTGCATAGTAGGAAATTGGAGTAAAGTGATAGGAAGCTTCAAGAACTTCAGCAGTTTTTGGACAGGCTAACAGTTCTCCGAGCTTCATGATTCCAAGAATTGGATTTTGTTTTCCACCATATTTGCAATCGCAAAGTAAGAAGGCCTGTTCGCAGAGAAGTTCTTCCGGAGTAGCTGCGTGAGGATTACGAAAATAAGAGTGAAAAGTGCGTACAAATAATTCGGTATCCATATTTTCAAAAAAGTGGTTGCGGATCAGTAAATATTCATTTAAGTATCTGGTTGTATCAGATTCTGTGGTGGAACTTGTATTTAAAGTGGAGGAGGATAAAAATCGTCGCATGATAGTCAGATTTTCCTCTATAACAAAAATAGGATATTTTTTTGGCAATGCGGATCCAGTAATCAAAGTCGTGAGCTTGTCGGTAAGCGGGATTGAAGTCTCCGATTTCTTTTTGGATTTCGGTTTTCATAAGCACGGAAGGATGAGAAAGGCAGTTTCCGTGAATGAAGAAAAATTCCAGCCAGTGTTCTTGACAGGATGGATGGCTACCGTTGAATAAGTTGTAAAGCTCCCGTTCAGAATCGTTGATACTATTTCCATGTTCGTCAATTAAATCCGTCCATGAAAAGCAAATATTACAATCTGGCGTTTTTTGCATGAAGTCTAGCTGCTTTTGCAGTTTGTTGGGATACCAAAGATCGTCGCTGTCGATTCTCGCAAGATATTCACCAGTCACTTTTTGGAAACCAAAGTTGGTAGCGTGACAAATATGTTGATTTTTTTCTAAAAAATAATATTCGATGCGGGGATCTCTACTGGCGTAATCTTTTATAATTGTCTGGGAACAATCAGTAGAACCATCATCAACTATAATAAATTGGATGTTTTGATAAGTCTGCGATAAGACACTTTCAATTGTTAGTGAGAGATGGGCTGCATGATTGTAGTTTATCATTAAAACACTTATTTTTGGATAAAACATAGAGAACCTCCTAATTTCATATTGATGTCAGCGTATCACGGTCTGACAAATTTGTAAAGAGAGCATAGGCGGGGAAGAAGAGAAGAAGAGGATTCTTGGAAGAATTTCAGAATCTTAAAGAAATGTGAAAAATATCTCAAAGATTGAAAAAGACAGAAGGAAGTGCTATAATACAACGTGACTTAATGTGCAGTTGCCAAAAACTACATCATGTCGGAAACCGAAAAGTTAGAAATGTGTATATAAAAAGTAGGAGGTACTTAAAATGAAAGGTATTATTTTAGCAGGTGGTTCAGGGACAAGATTATATCCACTGACAAAAGCAGTGTCAAAGCAGATCATGCCGGTCTATGATAAGCCGATGATCTATTATCCGTTATCCATTTTGATGCTGGCTGGAATTAGGGAGATTCTTGTAATTTCTACACCGAGAGATCTTCCGGTATTTGAGGAGTTACTTGGAACAGGAGAGGATTTAGGATTGAAGATGTCCTATGCGGTTCAGGAAAGTCCTAGAGGATTGGCAGATGCATTTATCATTGGAGAGGAATTTATTGGAAATGATAGTGTAGCTCTGATTTTAGGAGATAATATTTTCTATGGACAGAGTTTTTCGAAAATTTTACGAGAGGTGGCTTCACGGGAGTCCGGAGCAACAATTTTTGGATATTATGTAAGAGATCCGAGAGAGTATGGTGTAGTAGAATTTGATGAAAATGGAAAAGCGCTTTCGATTGAAGAAAAGCCGGAACATCCAAAATCAAATTATGCAGTACCAGGATTATATTTCTATGACAATGATGTTGTGGAAATTGCGAAGAATGTAAAGCCGTCTGCGCGTGGGGAAATTGAGATTACAAGTGTCAACAATGCATATCTTCAGAGAGGAGATTTGCGTGTAGAAACTTTGGGACGCGGTTTTGCGTGGTTGGATACTGGAAATCATGATGCACTTTTAGATGCGGCAGATTTTGTAGCAGCATTCCAAAAACGTCAGGGATTGTATATTTCGTGTATTGAAGAGATAGCATATAAGAGAGGATTCATTGACAAAGAGCAGTTGATCAAACTTGCACAGCCGTTATTGAAGACTGCATATGGAAAGTATCTGATGGAAGTGGCAGAAGGATTATAAGATTCGTCTGTAAATAAAAAGAAAGAAGGAAATTTCAATGGGAAAAATTACAGTAGAAACATGTGAAATTGAAGGACTGAAAGTGATTACTCCTACAGTATTTGGAGATGAACGTGGATATTTTATGGAAACATATAATTACAATGATTATAAAGAAGCGGGAATCGATATGGAGTTTGTTCAGGACAATCAGTCAAGCTCTAAGAAGGGAGTATTAAGAGGATTGCATTTTCAGATTAATTTTCCGCAAGATAAGCTTGTGCGCGTAGTGAGCGGAGAAGTATTTGATGTCGCGGTTGACTTAAGAGAAGGATCCAAGACATACGGACAGTGGTATGGTGTGTTACTTTCTGCTGAAAATAAGAAGCAGTTTTTCATTCCGAAAGATTTTGCACATGGATTTTTAGTTCTTTCTGATACAGCAGAGTTTGCATACAAATGTACTGATTTTTATCATCCAAATGACGAGGGTGGACTTGCATGGAATGACCCGGATATCGGGATTCAGTGGCCGATTCCGGAAGGAATGGAACTGACCATTTCTGAAAAGGGATCAAAAATGGACAGGGATCAAGACGCTAAAGAAAGACAAGTAATTGGAGGATAAACTGTGTCAGTATATATACAGAATTTTTGAAATTCCGACCACTTTGATGAGTGGTCACAAGAGATATTAAGACAAAGTACAGACGTTCTATTTTAGGTGTATTGTGGACACTTTTGAACCCGTTACTCATGATGCTTGTATTGTCGGTCGTATTTTCGCATATTTTCAAATTTCAGGTGGAAAATTATCCGCTATACATTTTAAGCGGACAAGTTGTGTTTAACTTTTTTTCAGAGTCAACATCAAGTGCGATGTCATCGATCATCAATAATGCACCTTTGATCAAAAAGGTGTATATTCCGAAATACTTATTTACACTTTCCAGAGTTGCATCGAGTGTTGTCAATGTGATGGCTTCTTTCTGTGCGCTTATTGTTGTAATGGTATTTTCTGGTATTGAATTAAACTTTACTGTATTGCTTCTTGTTGTTCCAATGGGGATACTGATTATTTTTTCAACGGGGATTGGTCTGCTTTTGGCAACAGTAGCCGTAAAATTCAGAGATATCATCCATTTATATGGGGTATTGATTACTGCATTAACTTATTTGACACCGGTTATTTATCCGATTTCTATCTTGCCGGCAAAAATACGTTTCTTCGTAGAATTAAATCCGCTGACAGGAATTTTAAATATGTTTAGAAATCTAATGTTCTATAACACGCTTCCGACAGTGGGACAGCTTTTGACAAGTGTTACCATTGCAATCGGCACATTCCTACTTGGATTGTTCATATTTTACAAGAATCAGGATAAATTTATTCTTAATATTTAGGAGAGAAAATATGTCGGAAATTATGGTAGAAGTTTCAAATGTTTCTGTAAAATTTCATCTATCACGGGAACGGATTGACAGTATCAAAGAGTATATTATTAAAAAAATTAAAAACCAGATTGAGTATGATGAGTTTATGGCGCTTCAGGATGTCAGCCTTACTGTGGAAAAAGGAGAGTCTGTTGCGCTGATCGGTTTAAATGGCTGTGGGAAAAGTACACTTTTAAAAACAGTTGCTGGTGTTTTAAAGCCGTTTAAGGGAAGTGTGAGAGTTTATGGAACGGTAGCGCCGCTGATAGAATTGGGGGCAGGATTTGACCATGATCTTACAGCAAGAGAAAATGTGTTTTTAAATGGAGCAATCCTTGGATACGATCGTAAGTCTATGGAAAAACACTATGAGGATATTGTGGAATTTTCAGAACTGAGAGATTTTATGGATGTGCCGATCAAAAACTTTTCCTCGGGAATGTTGGCAAGACTGGCATTTGCGATTGCAACGATTGGTACACCGGATATTTTGATTGTAGATGAAGTGCTCTCTGTTGGAGATTTTCGTTTCCAACAAAAGTGTGAGAAGCGCATCCAACAAATGATGAAGAAGGATACATCGATTTTATTTGTTTCTCACAGTATTGATCAGGTGAAGAAACTGTGTACAAAAACAGTGTGGATTGAAAAAGGAAAGGTCAAAATGATCGGACCGACAGAGGAAGTCTGTGCTCTTTATGAACAGGCATACTAAAAGAAGAACAGAAGTGAGGTTTATTATGAAAAAAATAGTAAAAACAATCATCATGATACTTCTGATGGTAGCTGTCGGTGCAGTTCATGCATATGGGCAGTGGAAGCAGCCGGTATATGATACAACGGTAGATGCAGCCGAATATCAGAATGTAGGTGAGATTAGTGGGACAGCAAAGATTGAGCAGGAATTTACGGCAGAGTATAACGGAATGAATGGGCTGTTTGTTCGCACATCTACATGGGGACGAGTGAACGATAGCAAGATGACGTATGAGCTTGTCAATATAAAAGATGATTCGGTAATCGCAGAAGGAGTACTGAAAGTTTCTGAAGTGACAGACAATGATTACAAAGAGATTACTTTTCCTGAGGTGAAAGAAAGTAAGGGAGAAGAGTATCGCTTTACAATTGCAGCAGATGGAATCAACAACGGAGAAGGAATCAGTATTTTTACGACGAAGAAGGCAGAGAGTGCAGAAGTGCTGAAAGTAAGTGGAAAGGAACAGGATCAGGCACTTGTAATGAAAGTGCAGGCAAAAGAATTTAATTGGGAAGATTTTATTGTTCTGATCGGATTACAACTCTATGTCGTTGGCTTCGTGAAGTTGTTGTACAGATTTTTGAAATAGAAGGCAGATTGGAGGAAACATGCAGTATAAAAGTTGTATTGACGTAATAAAATACCGGATAAAACCTGAAGAAGCTTATATAAGGATTAATGGGTGGGCATTTGAAAAAAATGGACAGCCATTAGAAATAATTACTGAGATCAATGGGAAGGTAGTTCCAAACAGATTAAAGAAAATCAAGCGTCCGGATGTGGCAGAAAAGTTTAAAAAGATGAAAGTAGATAAGATGTGTGGATTTCATATAAAAGTTTATGTGGATCCTCAAAAGGACGTCGAAGATTTTCGATTTTATCTCCAGTCTGGGAAAGAAAAAAAACTTATCAAAAAGCTTGATAAGAAGGAAATAGAAGCGATTATTGATCGTAGCACGATTTCACACAATGTAGAGCAATATTACATTGATCGTGAAAAAATTGTGGTATCTGGATGGGCATTTTCCAATGCAAAAGCAGGAAAAATGAAAATTCAGGTGTTTGATAATGCTGAGACTGAAAAGAAAGTAGTACTTCAGGTCTTAAATCGTACTGATTTGATAGAAGCAGGATTTGTTTCCAAGGAAAATTGTAGATGTGGATTTCATTTAGAATTCCCATATGAGAGAGAAAAAAGATACAAGTTGCGTTTGTCAGATGGAATAAATGCAATTAATATCTATTTAGAACCGCAGAAACTGTTAAAAAAGCAGAGAATCAAATCAACAGTTGGTTTTATTAAACAGGGAATTAAAAAAACAAATCCAAGAACCGTAAAGAAAGTGGTCCAATATATTCGTGTCAATGGTGTCAGAGGATTAAAAGCTTATATCATACAGGGAGTTAACCGAATAGAAAAGCCGTATGCGGAGTGGTTTACAGAAAATCTGCCATCCAGAGAGGAATTGGATCAGCAGAGAAAAACTGTTTTTGATAAACAGCCTAAAATCAGCATTATTGTACCGACTTACCGGACACCGGAAGTGTTTTTAAGAGAGATGATGGATTCTGTTGTGAATCAGACTTATGGAAACTGGGAACTTTGCATTGCAGATGGCAGTGAAGGGGATTCGGTTGTAGAAGCAATTCTAGAGGACTATACAAAGAAGGATTCAAGAATTAAGTATCGTTTATTAGAGAAGAATCTGGGAATTGCAGATAATACAAATGCTGCATTAGAATTGGCAACGGGAGAGTATATTGGATTGTTTGATCATGATGACATTTTGGCAGAAAATGCATTATATGAGATTGTCAATGCCCTGCAGGAAGATGATTATGATATTTTGTATACTGATGAGGATAAGATCAGTGGAGATGGGAAAGAACACAATGATCCGAATTTTAAACCGGATTTCAGCATGGATCTTTTCCGGTCCCACAACTATATCACACACTTTTTTGTAGTAAAGCATTCCATCATGAACAAAATCGAGGGATTCCGGTCAGAATATGATGGATCGCAGGATTATGATCTGATGTTTAGATGTATTGAAAATTCAGAAAAAATCAAACATATTCCTATGATTCTTTACCATTGGAGAATTCATCAAAATTCAGTAGCAGGTGATCCGGCAAGTAAAATGTATGCATATGATGCAGGAAAACGCGCAATCGAGGCTCACTTAAAGCGGATGAATATTGCGGCAAGTGTAGAGCACCAAGGGCTGTGGGGAATGTATCATGTGAAATATGAGACACCAGGAAACCCACTGATTTCTATTGTGATTCCAAACAAAGATCACACTAAAGATCTTGATGTCTGTATTCGATCTATTCAGGAGAAGAGCAGTTATCGAAATTTTGAGATGATTGTGGTAGAAAATAATAGTACAGAGAAAGAAACTTTTTCTTATTACGAAAAGATTCAGGAAGAATTTGAAAATGTAAAAGTAGTTACATGGGAAGGCAGCTTCAATTATTCTGCGATCAATAACTTCGGGGTGAAGTATACAAACGGTGAATATTTGTTGTTTTTAAACAATGATACGGAAATGATTTCAGAGCATGCATTAGAGGAAATGCTAGGATGTTGTATGCGAGAAGAAGTGGGAGCTGTTGGTGCTAAACTTTTATATGAAGATGATACGGTGCAACATGCAGGTGTTGTTGTAGGTTTTGGAGGATATGCAGGTCATGTCAATACAGGAATTGGCAGGGATGACTATGGCTACATGGTAAGAGCGATGATCAATTGTAATTACAGTGCTGTGACAGCGGCATGTATGTTGACCAAAAAAGAGTTGTTCTTACAAGTAGGCGGCTTTGATGAACAGTTTGTAGTTGCATGTAATGATGTGGATTATTGCCTTCAGCTCCGCTCGTTGGATAAGCTGATCGTCTATAATGCGTTTGCAGAATGGTATCATTACGAATCGAAGTCAAGAGGATATGAAGATACACCTGAAAAGCTGGCACGATTTGAAAATGAAGTGAAAAAATTCCAAAAGAAATGGCCGGAGATATTGGAAAAAGGGGATCCATTCTATAATCCTAATTTCCCTGTCACACAGGCACCATTTACTTTGGGGTAAAACAGATTAAAAATGGAGGGCGCAGATGAAAGTATTAGTAACAGGGACAAAAGGACAGCTTGGATATGATGTGGTAAATGAGCTGGAGAAGAGAGGACATACAGCAGTTGCAGTTGATATTGAAGAGATGGATATTACAGATGCTGTTTCAGTTGAGAGGGTTATTACGGAAGCAGAGGTAGAGGCGGTAATCCACTGTGCCGCTTACACAGCAGTTGATGCTGCGGAAGATAATGTGGAAATCTGTCGGAGAGTCAATGCAGAAGGAACCGAGAATATTGCAAAGGTATGTAAAAAAACTAGATCTAAAAAATGATCTACATCAGTACCGATTATGTATTCGATGGAGAGGGTGAAAGACCATGGGAACCGGATGATGAGAGACATCCTCTAAATGTATATGGACAGACGAAATACGAAGGAGAACTTGCAGTAGAAAAGTATCTGGAGAAATATTTTATTGTTCGTATTGCATGGGTATTCGGTGTGAATGGAAAGAACTTTATCAAGACAATGCTGAAGCTTTCAGAAACTCATGAAGAATTGAATGTTGTGGACGATCAAGTAGGATCCCCGACGTATACTTATGATCTTGCGGTATTGCTTGTGGATATGGTAGAGAGCGATAAATATGGAAGATACCATGCGACAAATGAAGGACTCTGTACCTGGTATGAATTTGCAAAAGAGATTTTCAGACAGGCAGGTGTAGAGGTGAAAGTAAATCCGGTTACAAGCGATATGTTCCCTGCAAAAGCAAAGAGACCTAAGAATAGCAGAATGAGCAAGGAGAAGCTCGATGCAAATGGATTCCACCGACTTCCAACATGGCAGGATGCGTTGGAAAGATATCTTAGCGAGATTCGCTAGAATGAAGGAAGGTATTTTCATGAAAAGCAGATGGAAACAGATGTGCATTTTTCTCGTATTGATCCTGAGTATGATTGGATGTGGACAGAAAGAAACGGAGCCGAAGGAAGAACAGACTCAGACAGAAGATACAAAAGAGGAAGGAAGCACGCAGGAAACACAACAGAAGGAAGAATCAACTCAGTCTGCAGAGCCAGAGCAGGGAAGCCAGTCACAGAAGGAAATCAAAATCTATTTTGCAAATAAAGATGCGTCTGGTTTTGAAACGGAAGAGGTTGCAATGGAAGACGTATCAGCCGAAAAGATTTGGGAACAACTTGTGGCAAAAGGTGTTGTACCGGCAGATACGCAAGTAATCAGCTGTACAGAAAAGACTATTGATGGGGAAAAGGCATTGCAGTTGGATCTGTCTGAAAAATTTTCTACTTATCTGAATGGGCAGGGTTCCTCTGGAGAGTACTTGACAGTAGGGTGTATCTGTAATACTTTTTTGGATGCTTTTGATGGAGAGTCGATACGGATAACCGTAGACGGGAAAAAACTTGAGACAGGTCATGCGGAATATCCGGGATATTTGTCAAAATATGAATCCGAATAGAAGGTTTTAGAAAAATATGAGTGAAAAAGAGACAAAGACATTTAAAATTAAATGGACAAAAGTCTTGAAGAAAGTATCCCCTTATAACATTAAAAAGGGGATACTTTATTTAAGGCATTATGGTCCGAAAGAATTTTGGGTAAAACTTACGGAGCGATTCCAGGCAGATGATGTAGATTATGAGCAGTGGTATGAGAATCATAAGGCTTTGCCCGAAGAACTGGAAAAGCAAAAAAACGAAAAATGGAAAAGAAAGCCATTGATCAGCATTGTAGTTCCTGTTTATAATACTCCGCAGGTATTTTTGCGGCAAATGATTGAATCAGTTCAAAACCAGTCCTACTCCGAATGGGAACTTTGTATTGGAAATGCAAGCCCGGAAAATAAGGAAATGAAAAAGATTCTTGAGGAATATAAAAAAGATGCTCGGATCAAAGAAGTAGAAATTCCGGAGAATAAAGGAATTTCGCAGAATACAAACAGAGCGATGGAGATTGCTTCCGGAGAATTGATCGGTCTTTTGGATCACGATGATCTTCTCGCTCCGAATGCACTGTATGAGATTGCAAAAGCGGTAAATGAGCATCCAGATCCAGAAGTGATCTATACGGATGAAGATAAGGTGACCACTGATTTGAAAGAACATTTTCAGCCGCACTTAAAGCCAGATTTCAACTTAGATCTTCTCCGTTCCAACAACTACATCTGTCACTTCTTCGTAGCCAGCCGTGATCTGATCAAGCGTGTAGGAGGATTCCGCCCGGAATTTAACGGAGCGCAGGACTATGATTTGATTCTTCGCTGTACGGAGCAGGCGAAGCAGATTGTGCATATTCCAAAAATTTTGTATCACTGGCGTGTCCATAAGGCGTCAACTGCAGATAATCCGGCTAGCAAGATGTATGCGTTTGATGCGGGAAAGCGTGCAATTGAGGAACATCTTGTCCGCTGCCGTACAAAGGGAACCGTACAGCATACGAAAGATCTTGGATTTTACCGGGTAAAATATGAAATCTGCGGGGAACCACTGGTATCGATCATTATTCCAAATAAGGATCAGTCGGAAGCGCTGAAAAAATGTCTGGATTCGATTCGAGAAAAGACAAGTTATCGGAATTATGAGATTATCATTGTAGAAAATAATAGTGAGGAGCCGGAAACATTTGCCTTCTATAAAAAGATTGCAGGGGAGAAGATTAAGGTCGTCACCTGGGAAGGGGAATTTAATTATTCCGCGATCAACAACTTTGGTGTTCGTCATGCGAGAGGAGATTATCTTCTGCTTCTCAACAATGATGTGGAGATTATTAACGGGGACTGGCTGACAGAGATGCTTTCCCACTGCCAGAGAAAAGAAGTGGGAATTGTCGGAGCGAAGTTATATTATCCGGATAATACGATCCAGCATGCAGGAATCATCATCGGGATCGGAGGAGTGGCAGGAAGTGTCTTTGTAGGGCTTCCGAGAGCGTTTTCAGGATATCTTCACAAGGCATCGATCCAGCTTGATCTCAGTGCGGTCACTGCAGCATGTATGCTTGTAAAACGCTCTGTATTTGAGCAGGTCGGCGGGCTTGAGGAAAAGTTGAAAGTAGCGTTTAATGATGTGGATTTCTGCCTGCGCGTCAGAGAAAAAGGGTATCTTGTTGTCTATGATCCGTATGCAGAGCTGTATCATTACGAATCGAAGACAAGAGGTGCCGAGGATACGAAAGAGAAAATCAGACGGTTTCAGACGGAAATCGAATATATGAGAAGCCATTGGATCGGGCTTCTGAAAAAAGGCGATCCGTATTACAATTGTAATCTGTCACTGACAAAGTGGGATTATTCGTTGAAAAATAATCAGAGGAGCTAAGAGATAGATGTACGATGTGTCAGTCGTTATACCAAACTACAACGGAATAAAGTATCTGGAGCATTGTCTGGAGGCTCTGGAAAAGCAGAGAGAGGTTGCCTTTGAGACGATCGTTGTAGACAACTGTTCGCAGGATGGAAGCGCCATCCTGGCGAAAGAGAAGTTTCCACAGTGCTGCTATCTGTCGCTGGATCAGAATTATGGTTTCTGCCGCGCGGTCAATGAAGGAATCAAAAAGGCAGTGGCTCCGTTTGTAGTGCTTCTCAATAATGATACAGAAGTGGAGCCTGAATTTTTGAAAAATCTGTTGGATTGTATCAGTAAGGATGAGCGGATCTTTTCGGTGGAGGCTCGGATGATGCAGTATCACAGAAGAGAACTGATCGACAGTGCGGGAACATCTTATTCAGCACTCGGATGGGCATCGGCAAACGGAAAAGATAAGACGAAAGAAAAGTTTCTGACTTCCCGGAAGGTGTTTGCGGCATGCGCGGGAGCGGCAATCTACCGGAAATCGGTCTTTGAGGAGATTGGATATTTTGATGAGGAGCATTTTGCATATCTGGAAGACATTGATATCGGATACCGTGCAAGGATTCACGGATATTACAATGTCTATGAGCCGTCAGCAGTTGTCTACCATGTGGGAAGCGGGACGAGCGGCTCCAGGCACAATGAATTTAAGGTGAAATATTCATCGAGAAATAATGTCTATCTGATTTATAAAAATATGCCGCTCCTTCAGATTTTATTGAATAGTCCATTTTTGCTGATTGGTTTTCTCACAAAAACGATCTTTTTTGCCGCAAAAGGATTCGGGAAAACTTATGTAAAAGGACTTGCAGAAGGAGTACGCCTTTCTCGAAATAATCGGGAGAAAAAGATTGTTTTCCAGAGAAAAAATTTTGACAGTACTGGCAGATTCAAAGGAACTGTGGAAGAATCTGCTTGTATATTTTCAATAGGAATATAAAAAGTAAAGGAATGAAAGGCTGTTGCAGCAGAACATTTGCAAAAACGATGGGCGCCGGAGGCGTTTCAGGAAGAGGCAAAGAAAAGCTGCAATAGCCTTTTTTGTTTCGGTTAAAAAAATAAAATGCAACCTTTTCCGCTTGCGGCACGTCTAATAGTTGAAGAGAAAAATCATTTACAAGAAAAACAACGGGAGGAGGGGCAAATGTGATACAGCTTGTCAGAAGAGCAAAGAAAAAAGATGATCAGGCTTTTATAGAACTGATTGACCGATGCAAAGGGGATCTTTATAAAGTGGCTAGAAGTTATCTGAATAATGAAGAGGACATTGCGGATGCGATTCAGGAGACGGTCATAGATTGTTACGAGAAGATTGGAAGCCTCAGGGAGGCAAAATACTTTAAAACATGGCTGACAAGGATCCTAATCAATAATTGTAATGACATCTTAAGATGTGGAAGGAGGGAGTGTCCTTTGGAGGAAGCAGCACAGATCAGAGGAGAGAGCAGGGAGTTGGAGAGATGTGAGTTTGAAGACGTTCTGGATGCGTTGGATGAGAAATATCGGATTATTCTTGTGCTGTATTATGGTGAGGGATTTAAAATACGGGAGATTGCACAGATTCTGGAATTGGAAGTGAATACTGTAAAGTCCAGGCTTTCTAGAGGAAGAAAGCAGTTTGAACACATGTATTGTATGGAACCGAGTATGCAGAGGGGGTAATGCAGATGAAGAAAGAATTTGATAAAGAAGTAAAGAAAAAACTGAGGGAAGAGGTAACCGTTCCGAAATGCGTAGATGAGGGAATCCAGAGAGCATATGATATGATCGGGATTTCCGGTGAGAAAAAGGTAATACGGCGAAGAAAGAGAATCTGGCCGGCAGCTGCGGCAGTTGCCGCGTTGACAGCAGGGATTTCCATTACAGCAGTAGCAGTGAATTATTATCTGAAAGTTCATCTGAAAGAAGAGGGACAGGTTCTGAAATATTATATTGAAGTGGATAAAGAGCAGAAAGAAGCGCACCAGATTGAAGTGAATCCGACGTATCTTCCAAAAGGATTTGAAGCAGAACAGGCAGAAGAGGGGGCGCCAAAGAAAATCTACGGGACAGTGGAGGGAGATAGTATTTCCATTATCTCTTATAATGCGGCAGAACTTTATCGAATGTCGCAGCTCGAGGAGAATGTTTTTGTCGAATATCGGAAAGACAGCTATACCGCAGTCGAGGGAGAACAGAAGTTAGATCTGTTTACGAGAAAAAATGAAAAAGTAGACAGCGACAGGGAGATTACAGATGTATATCTGTTTAGTGAAGAAGAGGGATATGGAGTCTGGATTTGGAGTGAGAGCAGTCTAGAGCAGGAAGAACTGGTGAAAATTGCAAACGGGCTGGAGATTACTGTCTTAGAGGAAACTGTGCCATATCCGTCTGAGGCGGAAATTGCAGAAGAACGGCAAAATGACAAAGATGCAGCCAAAAAAGCCGAAGCAGAGCAGGAGTATCGGAGCAGCAATGGGGTTTCAGAAGAATTGGTTTATCAGGTTGGCGAAGAAGTAAAAGACACAACGAGAGAGATGATGGCAGAGGCAGATCCGGATTATCTGAATGAGGTGGAGGATATCAGGTTTACTGTTCTTAGTGCAGAAGTGTCAGATACACTTCCGGCAGATACATTTTCGCAGCAATATTTTACAACAGATATGGAAAGCTGGATGAACGAAGATACGTCGCTAAAAGCACATCAGAGATATCGGCTTGGAGAAGAGGAAGGACAGACGACTCTTGATGCGCTGGCAGACAAAGAGGCAGAGACGGTGAATGCAAAGTATGTTATTGTGAAGATGAAAGTGAAAAACGCATCTGCATTTCAGACAGAGTGGAATAAGACAGAAGGGGTGTCGATCGCTCCGACGCTTACTGCGATGCATACAGGAGAAGAGGGAAAGCTTGTGTATCCGCAGGAAACATTCTGGTCGGCAAATGAAGGATATGATCTCCAATGGGGAGCAGAAAGAGGAGGATCATTCCCAATTTATTTTGACAAGCCATATTTTACAGAGGGAATCAAGGGAGTAAAATCAAGGCTGTTCTGTCCGCTTGCTCCGGGGGAGGAAATGGAATATACATTAGTCTATGTGGTAGACGAAGATCAGCTTTCAAATATGTATCTGCATTTTTATCCGCAAAATGAGATGGAGATGAATGGAGAGTATCTGACAACTCCGTATGTGGACATCAGCCAGTAAAGAAAGCAGACAGAAATCTGAATGAAAGATTCAGATGATAAAAAAGAACTTGTGTGGATGGGAGAAAAGAA
>ENA-OQAB01000310-OQAB01000310.1-human-gut-metagenome-genome-assembly--contig:-NODE-310-length-28123-cov-4.342906_pt1 | contig 28123 bp, 44 predicted proteins | sample MGYA00242490_ERZ504517 | MGnify/ENA primary metagenome ERZ504517 (study PRJEB26092, sample SAMD00036298) | human gut metagenome | host: Homo sapiens | study: EMG produced TPA metagenomics assembly of...
TGTGAAGTGCAGGTATAAAAGTCTTTTCTTCTGCAGTTCATCAATCCATCGAACCTTAAACCAATGAAGGGGTGCTCCTGGATTGCAGTTAAACCACAGCTTTGCCCCTTCCACTGAACATCGCCCAGTGGCCTGATTCACAAAACTTTCCGGCATTAATGCCACCTCATCGAAGAATGCGCCGGCAGCTGTTACACCCTGTACCAGGTCCTGAGAGGCCTCATCCTTTCCTCCGAATATGTAGAAGTAGTTGGTTCTGCCTTTACGGGACACTTCCAGCATGTTCGGGGTTTCCCCCGACAGATGGTGAATACAGTGATAACCGCGGCTTCTAAGCATCGTCATAAGTCCCATAAGTACATTTCTGCGGAAGGATGTGATAGTCTTTCCAGCCATAATAAACTGCTGGCCGTTATAGCTAGTCATCGCCCACATCACAAACGACAGGGACATGGATACCGTTTTTCCGGAACGGATCGCCCCGTCTGCAATGATGCCGTCATAGTCTTTCACAGGGCTCTTATTCGTCCACCAGTTGAGCACCATGCGCTGCTTTCTCGAAAAGGCTGGAACTTAAATACCGGACGTTTTTTCATGTTCCGTTCCCCCTGCCATCTCTTCCCAATCACTGGCAGCAGAACCTTTCAGCGCTTCCAGGAAACCATCATCCGGAAGCTCCTCTTCCTCAGCTCCGCCTGCTTTTAACTTCATCAAGGAAATTTTGGCTCTCTGTTCCTCCGTCGCAAGATCCATATGAGCTGCCAGCCACTCCAGAGCCTTCATGCGGTCTGCCAGTTTTACACTGGCTCCGCTTTTTCCCTGTTTCACCTCAGAAATCAGGGAACCGTCCACCTCTGAGGAATCCCGGAACCGGATGGTATTAATCTCCTGCATCAGAGGCACTTTTTCACCTGTATCTGGATCCTTTACCTCTACCGGCCCGAACGCTCCCATAACCGGAACTTTTTCCCGTCCGAACTCCACGAAGTCCGTAATATCCGCAAAGGCAATGTCCATGTACTTCTGGAAGATATCGTGTTCATCCAGCATTTCCCGGTTCAGACGGTTCTGCTTCAGGCGGGAAATCTCGTCTCGGATCTTAGGGTTTCTTAGGGTATTCCAGCCTTCCACCATCGCGGTTTCATAACTGCATCTGTACGCTTTCTGATACGCCTTTGTAGCATTAAAGCTGCGAACATACAGGACACAAAAAAGCCGCTGTTTATCAGTTAAATCAGTGTTTTCCATTACCTGATTAACTGCATCCTCAGCAGCTTTATTTTTTGTATTTATTTTTTTCGCAACGTTGCGTTTCTTGTTTTGCAACGTTGCATTTGATTTATCATCCCAGTTATACCTGTTTTTCCAGCTTCGAACCGTCCCCTCTGGGACACCCAAAGTCTCCGCAATCTCTATCAGTTTCTTTCCTTCACGGAACAGCTTTTCCGCCTGCTCTGCTCTGGGATCCGGCGCTCTGGCCATACACCACCACCTCTCCTTCGTTTCGTTTTAGCGTATAGAAAAAGAGGCAACTATATCCACCTCTTAGTTATTAATCTTTTAATCGCCATCTTTTGGGAAATCTGATATAATCTTATCTATAACATTAGTATAATCTTTGTAAAAAGCAATCTTTGTTAATCCTCTTTTCAATACAATCGATAAAATAATACCTATGATAACCAAAATGGCATATGCAAAAAACAACAAAGCAAACACGTAATTTATGGTACTTTCACACTGATCCACTCGGTTTTGTAATATTTTTACTTGTTGAGGTATTTGTTCTTCAATATCCATGCCTGTCACAACCATATTGGTAAGATAAGTATCATCTATTGTATTCTGTATATTATCTTGATATTGCTTTAAACTAATAAAAACAGGTGGAATTACTAATGCAAATGAAATCAGCAGTGTCAATAAAGGAATCCATAATGAAGTTGCCATCTCATGTCTTTGTTCATATAATTCATATCGTTTTTTCAGATATGCTTTGAAGTTTATAAAAAAACTTTACTTCTGTAATCTTATCATACTGCGTTTCGATGCTACTTTCCCATGCACAATAGTTTTCATAATTTTTCTTCTTTCCGGCTTTTTTATAATTTTTCAGTTCTGCTTTTTCACTAAAATTATACCCTTGCCCCAAATTCCTCTCGTTTTTCTTACGAATATTGAAAACATTTGAAAAATTCATATCGTACTCTCCAATCTGACATTTTTCAACATTATACCATAAAATCAGAAGGAAACTAAATGCCATACACAAAAAAGACACCCTATCTCTAGGATGCCTTTCTGTGTATCTGGAAAAATGTCGTATGGGGTAAAACCAGATACTAATCGGGAGGGACGGACTTGCACCGTCCCATCTCGTATAATGGGGACCACCAGGCTTTCACACCTGGCCGCTACATAGAAGGAAATACATTCATCTGGCTTACTGTCCAGTTCCTGCATGATACCATCCTATCACTTTTTCTCTCGACATGAACCGACATTTTCAAAATATCTTTTACTTTTTACCCAACAATTTTCATCTGTATACTTAATTCTCCGGTTAGGGAACATTCGATTCATTCTGTCTGCTACCTGCACCCAGGTAAGCCCGTCTATGTAATAAAACCGGAACATGATCCTCAGCTCACTCTTATCAATCCCCTGTATGTACTCCTCCGCCCGAATCGTCAGTTCCAGAAGTTCCCCCTCCATCCTGGCCAGCTGAGCATCGTACCTCTGAAGAAGGCCACGGTTCCGATAATACTCTGGTACAGGATAGCCAGTTATTTTAATACAGCCTATTGTTCCATCTTTTCTGGTTCCTTTCACGGTATCTGACACCACAGTCAGTTGCTGAATCCTTTGTTCCAACCGCTTCCTTCTCCTGCGAATATCTTTAATTTCTTCCATCATCTCCCGATACTGGACCAGTATATTCTTGTCCAATGGCGTCACCTCTCCCTGTCTCTTAATCTTTATCTGGCATCCGCCTGTGGTAGGCCCTCTGCCCTTCTACATATTGTTCCTGCTTTCTCTGCCTACCCAGAAGCTGGCGAAGCTCATTCAAAAACTTCTTGCCGGATCCATCTGAAAAATACTCAGCAATCTCTTTGTTTAACAGCATGGTGTCCTTATGCCGGCGTCTGGTTTTCCGGCTCTGCCACAGCTTCAGGGCCTCATTGTGCATGTCGTATTTATTGTCCGTAAATTCAAGCGCATGGAGATAATCCTGAAGGCTTTTATCCTCATCCCCCACAGAAGAATAGGATAACCGGTAAGCTTCCTGGCACTGCTCCACGAAGTCAATAAATTGTTCCAGGCTGATTGATGGCAGTTCCTTTTTTCTCTCCGTCATGGCCATACCCTCCCCGTTTTTTTATCTCTTAACACAATCCGGCCAACCACCTCGCAGTCCAGGTTTCCTGCTGTGAATTTCATCAGCTCCACTGCTTTACTGACATGCTCTGGTTGTCGGTCCGCCTCCCGGATGGCTTTGGCGGCCACCGGATCCCGCACGCCGCTGGCATTGTGATATAAATCAGGTTTCATTCTGGCCTCCTTTGTACGGCTCCAGTATCGGTTGCCAGGCAATCACTGTGTCATATACAACTCCAGGGTCTCTTGCTTCGTTTGGTTCCCCATCGCAGCGTATCCATTCGTTTACTTCATCCTCATACCACCAGATTCCCTCTTCATATTTCCCCTTATATGTGCCACTACTTTCTGGATGATATCCCCATTCCTCTTTTGGGATAAAGTCAGAGCCATAATCTGAAATCCAACTCGAATGTTTTACTGTTACCCAAACGAGTATCTCTTCCTCTGGCAGTCGTTCCTCTACAGGAATCCAGTGGTGACTATCCTGCTGCCGGCGAAGCTCTTCCACATCTGCCGGACTCAGACCTGAGTCTTCGTAGTCTTTTAATTTGCAGAGCGCTCCATACAGCGCTTCGTATGTTTCCCAGGTGATTGGTGTACCTGTATACAGATTTTTCCACGGGATCTCTCTAAGTCCCCAGTTTCCGTATTTATCTGTTTCTGTTAAACGTTTCATATGATTCTCCCTTCCCTGCTACACCGCTCCTCTACAATTTCGCAGATGGATGTCCCATAAGTAATATTCTGACCGTTCCAGCTGCAGGAGTCACAATCTTTAAACTCCTTTATATGTTTCGCCATATCCCAGCAGTCATAAAAGTCCCGTTCCATCTCCTCTGTCACCTCTATCATCAGCCTGGCTCTGGGACACACTTGTATACACAACTCTTTCATAGGCGCCTCCTATTGTCTCAACTTCTCCCGAATCCCTTTTAACAACCGTGATACCTGCGGTTGAGAACGGTTCAGCCTCTCTGCGCACTCCTTTTGCGTCAGTTCCGGATTCTCAATCAACAGGTTCAGCAGTCTCCATTCGTTTCTTTTTAACTGATTCACACCTCTTTGCATATCAAAAAGCTGTTCCGGCCAAAGATAACGGTTTAACGGATCTGGTATCGTGTCTTTAAAGGTTCCCTCTTTCTGCTCTGTGTTCATCGGTGCATCCAGATAATATAAATTATCGTATTTTCGCTCCCTTCTCCAAACATCTTTATCTCGTTTTCCATTACCCTGATGGCAAAAGTCGAAAAGGAAATGGCTCTTCCTTCATCAAACTTTTCCGCTGCTTTTATTAACCCCAAATATGCGGCTGAATAAATATCATCCATCTCCAGATGCATGGTGTGGAATTTCTTTGCTGTATATTTAGCAAGTCCTATATTGTTCTCAATCAGTTCCCTTTGCTTCTCTGTTATCATCCTCGTTTTTCGTCAGGTGGCCACCCATTTACCGCGGATTATCTACTTCCTCCTATTCCTGTTTTCTTCGTTCTTCTGTTATCCTTACTGCTCCTATCACCGCCTCCAGCGCCTCCACGTCCCTGCCCCAGATTGGATCTGCGTCCTTCCCGGCCGCCATGTCCCGGCAGTGGTTCAGCAAATCACCTAACTGCTTTACAGCGCCCTCCAGCTCCCTGGTATCCACCATGCGCATCCCTGCAACCTGGAATGCCCGGCAAGCTCCTATCGAATGATCCGTCTCTAATTTTTCATCCTCCAGCATTTCCTGCAGGTATATGTTTATTGTCGACACAGAACAACAAAATTTTGCCGCCAGTTCCCGCTGCGTCGGCGGGTAGCCGTGGGTTTCTATGTATGCCTTTATCACATTCAAAATCTCTTCCAGACTAAACTTCCGCTTCACCTTTCATTTCCTCCTCAATCCTCTCCCGGATCCATTTCTCCCCGTGTTCCTGGTCTGCAATCTCCTCCGCCGCCAGCGCCGGGCTGAAATAACAGCCAATGGATGCATAGCCCCTCCCCGTCTCCTGAAGGATCTGGAACCGGCCAGCTGTCTCTTTCTCAACATAATATTTCCCGTAAATCTGTCTCATATTTCCTCCTACTTCGGCCATTCTCCCAGCGTGTGGGTTCCCTTCCTGCTGCACCGTATCACATCCGCCCACGAATAGGCCTGCCCGTTATCAAACAGGCAGATATGGGGGCATCTGGTGTCCGTCACCTTCGTCCTCCTTCGCACGCCTTCCTCGTCCCGATAGTAGTAAACGGCTCCCGGAGCAACACGCTTCCGGAACCGCGCTATGGTCTCCGGCCAGATAGCCTCATCTTCCTGGATCTCCTCCAGCTGTTCCCGGTAGCTTTTTGCATTATCCCTGTGAATCGTGTACAGATAGCCATCCTTACACCGTCCCACGCAGTCAATGGCGTTTTTGACGCGCAGGTTCCCAAATTGGTTCCTGGCGTCGCTGTGAGTCAGTCCCAGGTCCTCTGCCGCCTTTTTGATAGTCAGCGCCCCTGCTTCGCTCAGATGTCTGAGAATCCTTTCCTGTTTCTCCGCCGAGATGCGGTTAATCTCCTCCCGGCTGCTCTTCGGTATCTTTCTCCTGCCCATAAATGCCTCCCATCTGATCCAGAATATCCTCGTAGTCATATCCGTGGCTTTCGCAGTTGTGGAAACGGTTCTTTGCCCGGCCATAGTAGTCCCTGTGCTTATTCCAGGCAGCAGTTTCCACGTCTTTTGCCGATGAGTAAGCACTGCTTTGAGGCTTGTCTTTGTAATTGCCGTCCAGAACCTTGGCCATATTGGCATCCGCAATCAGCCAGTCGAAGGTGGCCGTCCAGTTCCGGTTATTTTGGCCTTTCAGGAAACTGCTGGCTTCGGCCATCTCAAACAGCTTCCTAAAATCCTCCACGGTATAGCCAGCGCGCAGTCTGGCACGGACAGCCTTCTTTCTGGCTTCCGACATCTTTACCAGGCGGGGATACGACCCGCAAACGGAGTTGTATAACTCTCGAATCGTGGCAAGCTGGTTAGAAAAGGCGTCCGTCTTTTCTGGTAGTACGTCAGTACTACTCTTTTGTTGTTTTTGTTTATTTTTATTATTTATTATGTCTCCGCTTTGTACTACGGAATATACTTCGGGTTGTACTACGGGATATACTTCGGGTTGTACTTTCAAATTGTAAGTATATTCCGTAGTGTTTCTTCCGCATAATGAGATAAGGCGATACCGCCCCGGGATGCCTTTTCTCCCTTTCTGGTATTCTACCAGCCCTGCATTCACAAGCCGGTCCCTGCTCTCTGTCAGGGATGCTTCTCTTGCTATCTGCAGGGACACCATCAAGCGGCGGTTATCTACTTGCATCCATTCCGGCCATCCGGCTCTGCTGCTCAGGTACACAAGTTTGTACCACAAAAGCTGCGACAGAGTGGGGAGGGAATGGGTTTCGAGCCACCGCTCAAATCCGTTAATCTCTGCTATATAATTCAAGGCTCTACCGCCTTTCTTTTTAATGCCGGGGAGATGACCGCTCCCCGGCAGATGTATCACCAATGGCATTTGTTTCGTGATATATTACTGCCATAGGAGGTCTGTTACAAATAGGAGCGGCCGAATTCCTTAATGAACTCGTCCCGGCTCCCGTAATGACTCTCATAGTATCTCTGAGCCATCTGCTTTAACATCTTATCTATTCCTGCATTCTCCGGTGTCCTCTGGAAGGAAGCGCCGTTGGGATGCAGTTCCGGCCGCAGAGGGATGATAAAGCCCCTGGCTTCCGATTTCTTCTTATTCCCCTTGCGGCTTTCAAAAATATGATGCCTCTCCACGTAAGGGCTGCCAGTGAAATAGCAGTGATCCATATCGTCCGTAAATACGCTCCAAAGTCTCTTCATTCCGTTTTTCCCTTCCGCTTCCGGTTCGCCTCATAGAGTTCCAGCATCCGGCTCAATTCTTCCGGAGTGGCCGTCTCAATGCCTACCTCCTTGCACTCGGACACCAATCCGTCAATCAGATGCGCCATCTCCTCCGTGTTGTAGGTACTGGATCCACGGAGCATCACATAGGTGCGAAACCGTTCCCCGTTTCTTCCTGTTTTTACCTCTGACGTAGGCTTAATATGGTACGTCTCCGCCTCATCAGCCTTTCTGGCTCCCTGATCCGTGTCCGGAAGCACCAGGTAAATCATCTTACCGTCAATCACTTCCGGCTGGCCGTACCGCCGAAGCAGGATATTATGCAGATGCGGTTTTGACAGGTTCAGCTTATCTCCCAGTTTTGCGACAAGCACCCAGTAATACGCGTTGGCGTCCAGGCTCCGCTTCTTCCGAAACTTTTTAAATGTGATAGCCAGAGGAACGCCCTGCAGCTTCTCCAGATGGGGAGCTGCAGCCGCTTCCGTTTCACAGGTAATCAGGGTATGCCCGGTAAAGTAATCACAGGAAATGCTTTTCAACTGTCCTTTCAGTTCCATCCTTTTCACCTATTCATTCCAGGGAAGCCCTTCCATCTGCTCCGGCGGCTCTGTGTGCATGTTCGGATCCGGCTTGTCCGGATAACGCTTAAATTTCTCCATCGCATCCTGGAACTGGGAAATGGTCAGCTCCTTCATCTCTTTTACTCCGTAGGTCTCTGTAATCTGCCTCCAGTGCAGGCCGGTCCGGCCGCATTCGTTATACAATGTCTGAATATGGGCTTTTCCCACCTTCGGTTCTTCTTTCGGCTGTTCTGGTTCCTGACGCGAAGGAGCCGGAGCCATCTTGTCCACTGTCTCCGGATGAGCCAGGTTAAACACGAGCCTCCCCCTCTGGCTGTCATTTAAAATCACCAGAGAGCAGATATTCCTGGACGCATCATAACCGATTTCTTTCACCGAAAACCGATCATAACAAGTCCACTTCTTCCCGCTCCTGTCTCCCTTCTCCTGAATCCGGCAGTTTCCAGCCGGGATCCAAATAAATGGCGCTGTATACAGTTCCCGGCCAATCCCCCAGTTAAAGCAGGCCCGTTTAAAGGAGTCGGAGGCAAGCCCCTTCTCCTTTTCTGTATAGCTTTCTGTTCCTGTGTCTTCTTTAGAAATCCACTGCTGCTTCTCGCCATCCCAGATGCTGACTGTGCAGTTGGCATTGTCTCTGCTATGGGCCCGCTGCCAGTTCATAGGGCCTACGGTTTCGTCTAATATGTTCTGATCCACTCTGGCGTCCTTATAAAGCAGCAGGGACACTCCCTTTTCTGTTACCGTGGCAATCCGGCAGTCAATCTCTCCTGCCTGCAGCGTGCGGAATTCAAGCGCTTTCTTCTCCATCGTCTTCCTCCTCTATCCAGTTCCCGGAATAAAACCATTCCACAAGCATCTCGCGGAACTCTTCTCGATCTTCCTCTGTCCCTTTCAAGCATCGTTCCAGTGCATAATCATAAGCCAGGGCTCCCTCTACCACATGCCCTTCTTCCGGTGTGCCTGTCATTCCTTTATAGTACATGTCTTAGGCTCCTTTTAATCTCATCCTTATCTGTCCGTTTTCCGTCTCCTGGAAGACGCCCAGGCTCTGCTTCCTCCGCAAAGCCCGGCTTTTCTTTAACTCCAGGCACTCCTCGCAGAGTCTTCCTTCGCCCGGATCCAGGTAGCAGCCGCATTCACTACAGCGATACCGATTCATGATCTGCCTCCTCCGCAGGCTCCAAAACCACGCCCAGCATATCTGCAATGATTTCCCGATCTATGTACTGGCTTTTTCTGATATAGGCCGCCACAGCCTCCACTCTCCCCATCAGCATAAGAGCCTCTTCGCCTTTATTTTCTGGTGCAAACATTAAATTATTGTTTCTCACTTGCTTTTCCTCCTTGATCCGGTTTATAATTTACTTGATAATATTTTTCTCATGGGCCTGTCCGGCGGCAACCGGCGGGCCTTTTCTTTTGAAATCCCTACACGGGTACATCCTGCTGTACTCCAGACACCGGTTCCTGTACCGGCAATCCCTGCAATCCACTACAGCCACCCGACCGAAGCCAGAACGGCCAGGAATGCCCCGAAAAAGCCGGCTGCCAGAATTTCTGTGAAGAACAGGGCCTCGTGAAGAAACCTCACTTCATCACGCAGCGCCGCATTTTTCCTCTGTGCCGCCCGGAGCGGGTGCTCCGGGACTGTATCTTTCTTTCTCATTCGTCACACACCTTTCTTCTGTATCCTGCCATCTCCATAAAGCGATCCGACAGCAGCATGGCTATCTGCTTTCTTTTCTCCTCTGACAGTTCCTCCATCCTGTACTCTTTTCCATGAATATCAATGCAATTTGTAATGGTTGCTTCTTTCATGCTGTTCTCCTCCTTCTCTGCTAAATTTTATGCAAGACGGGTTGTACAAATTGAAATATTGTAGTTTTCTCTCACCTCCCTACAGTATCTCCTCGACACTCTCATCGGAAATTTCTTCTCCTGCACCTTGCTTTTCTTATCCCCTCGCTTTATACTGTGCTCACAGGCCCCATCAGGCCGAGTACATTAATGAGAGGATTATTACCATATGTCCGAAATTGACAAAACGATACAAGCATTTACTGCAAGCCAAAAAATGATTGAACGCATGACCTCAAATGCATTTTCTCCCATCGTAAATCAGCAAAGCACACTATTGAATACAGCTACAGCATCAATCCGTTTTTCTAATACATTCTCTGGGCAATACACAATACCACCTGGATTTTTTTCTGACTTAGAGCAATATGAAAAATTGTCCAAAGCAATATCTTCCAACATTGATTTGCATCGGGTTACAGCACAGATGGCTAATGCATTTGCTTCTCCCATAGAAAAAATTTGTAGGAACATGAGTGTATTGAATCGACAAGAATTCCGAACTATAATACCCCCTTTGATTTCAACCAAAGTTGCCCCCTCAATGATTGCTTTAGATAGTATTTGTAAAGAATCCGATTACGTTACTGTCAATGAATCAGCCATAAAAGAAATATGCATACCTGACAATCTTACAATCCCAATTGGAAACTATAGGGTAAAAATTAAAACTGATCTTTTTATAGCTATCTTGGGGATCGTAATTAGTACAGTAATTTCTATACTTGCTTCAATCATTTCCTCTTCACCAACTAGTCAAAACGAACAGGAACAATTTCTATATGAAAAAGCCCAATCGGATGTTTTGGAATGGGGAAATAATACATTTCACAAAATATTTGATTCTATGGATACCTCTCATTCATCTCAGACAGATACTATAAAACAGTTTCAAGAAATTGCTCTAACAACTCCAAGTACCGCTGAAGTTCTGATAGAATCTGCATGTTCGTATCCACAACTTGATGATAGTACATGCAAATCTGATGATAGCGAACCCATAGAATAATCATTGATAACGAATAAAAAACTGTCATGATCAAGTTACATACACGTAAAGTATTTACTTGGTTGTGCAGTTTTTTTACTTTTTCCTCCACCTCTCTCACCTCCCTTCAGCAGCTCCTCGTTTGAAACGCCTATAAAATTTCATCGTTTGAAGTTTCTGCAAACAAATAATCAAATTTGCATTTGAATAACTTACACAAAGCCTTAATTTCTAAGGTTGTAAATTTTCCACTTTTTTTTCTTGCTCTCATATGAAACCCTAGAAATTCCTAATTTATCTGCAACATTCTGGTTTGTAAGACCATACCTCGCCTGCTCAGCTTCTAAATTTCTGAACAATTCCATCATCCTCCTTTCTATGTTTGCATATCGCAAACTATGGTTATAATATAATTGCATTTAGCAAACTTGTCAATAGTTTTCTTTGCATTTTGTAAACTTTTTAATTGACATGTTTGCATTTACAATATATAATCAAGGTAATTGGAGGTGCTAATACATGGGTGACAATTTTAATGAAAATTTGAAAGCTTCAAGAGAAAAAAGGGGAATGACGCAAAAGGAAGTAGCCGACATAATAGGAGTCGCAAAATCTACTTATTCTTTATACGAAAGTGGAAACAGAGAACCTAGTGTCCAGACTATCAAAAAAATCGCAGACACTTTAAATGTCTCTGCTGATGATTTGCTTGGTTTAAACAATGAACCACATACTATTGCCGCCCATTTTGATGGTGATGAGTTTACAGAAGACGAATTAGATGATATTCGTGCCTATGCCGAATTTGTCAAAAACAGACGTAATAAATAATAGGAGCTGATGATAGTGACTGAAAAAGAACAGCTTGAGCAAGAGGCCTGTGATAACGGAATTACTGTTGATTATGTAGATTTTAAAAGTGATCGCCTATGTGGACTTTATGTGGATGGCTCCATCGCGATAAAGGAGGGCATGATTTCATCCAAAACCGCTGATACAATCGCCGAAGAGTTAGGCCATCACTATACCAGCGTTGGAAATATTTTGAAACAAGATACAATTAACGCCCGTAAGCAGGAACGGACAGCCCGCCTCTGGTCTTACAACAAGAGAATAGGATTGACTGGAATTTTAAATTCCTTTCAAAATCACTGCGCCAACCGCTATGAAATTGCTGAATATTTAGGGATATCAGAGGATACTTTAACAGATGCTCTGGAATGCTATAGACAGATTTATGGAACAGGTGTGATGGTGGACAACTATTTTATCCAGTTTGAACCGGCGCTCCAGGTGTACGAATATTTTTCTGCGAGGTAAAATCAAAAATGAATGAAGAAAGCTTTAACTTAGAAAAGTAAAGGAAGCCTATGATAACTGTTACGGAATTAGATACAGCCTTATTTAATACTGATGTCTCCTTTGTATCTCTTGGGCATTTGGATCAGGATATAATAGACTCTATTGCTGCTCATAAACCAGATATTGCAGCCACATTGTCGCCAGAAAAAGATATCCCTTTTTTGGAAAGATAGGGTTTCCCACATAGAAAGGCATCGAAAAGACTTTATGACTGATGCGGAATACGATTATTGTTTTCGCCATATTCCGCAGATTTTACATAATCCGGATTATATTAGCGTGCATCCTAAAAATAACAGTATTTCTTTTATAAAAGATTTTTCTGCCCATGTTTCTATAGCTATTCGTATAGCTCCGGGAGGGAAACTTTCTTTTCGTACGATGTATCCACTCATGGATGCACAGCTTACCCACTATATTGATTTAGGGCATGCTTGGAAATATATTAAAAAAATTTGACTTTTAACTAAAATAATGTATAATGGAGTTACAGAAAATATAAACTATACAGAATGAAATCTGAGGACGGAACAGGCAGCCGTCACGCCCTTGCGGTCTTTAAAGAGATGTGGGAGTGCCACCCCACCTGTTTCATTCACTGGTTAGCAGGTAACTCTGGTTACCTGCTTTTTCTGTTTTCACATTAATATTTAGAAGCTTAAGAGGAGGTTCCCATGTTACCCCAAAAAGGACCCTATACTTCCGACGATTACTGGAATCTTCCAGAAGGTGAACGGGCCGAACTGATTAACGGCCAGTTTTATGCGATGGCTCCGCCCGGCCGGATTCATCAGAAGTTAGTTTCAGAACTTACTCAGGCCATAGGTTCCTATATTAAGTTTCATGGCGGAGACTGCGAGGTTTATCCTGCTCCCTTCGCCGTCAATCTGGATGCAGAGGATAAGAACTGGGTGGAGCCGGATATTTCCGTTATCTGCGATAAGGCCAAGCTAACAGACCGTGGCTGCTCCGGAGCTCCGGAACTGATTGTAGAAATCGTATCTCCTTCCAGTCGGAAAATGGACTATGTGTGGAAAGCCGGACTTTACATGGACGCCGGCGTCCGGGAATACTGGATTGTAGATCCGGTCAAGGAATGCACAACAAAATACTATTTCGAGGAAGACAGCGCACCTGTTATCGTACCTTTTTCGGCGGAGCTGAAAGCGGAAATTTATCAGAAGCAGCTCTCCATCTGTATAGCGGGGCTTTTAGAATAGCCCCTGCTGCAGGGGAGCCACTTACCCATTCTGAAATGAAACCTGACGGGCGTGTTAAAGTATATTTTTAGTCCCCAGATGATAACGGCAGTTTTCGAGATGTTACCTGCTATCTTCCTGATTATACTTGGGAAAATATATCAGGTTACTCAGCTCTGGAGATGGAATACTTCAAGCACCTGCTTCGGAACAATGCCCACCTAATCATATAAATAGGAACATGAAATTGCCGGGATAAAGCAAAGGAGAGTTTATGCTAGAAAATACTGGAAATATATTGATATATCAAACAGAAAAAGGAGATACAAAAATTGATGCATACTTTAACGATGAAACTATCTGGATGTCCCAGAAGAGTATTGCTGAACTATACCAAACAACGCCTCAAAATATTACAACACATATAAAGAATATTTATGGTGATGGTGAATTAGATGAAAATTCAACTTGTAAGAATTATTTACAAGTTCAAAATGAAGGTATTCGCAGTGTTCAAAGGACCATTAAAGTATACAATCTTTCTCTAATTCTGGCTATCGGTTATCGTGTTAGAAATAATATCGGTATGCATTTTAGAAATTGGGCATCTTCCGTTCTGTCTGAATACATGAAAAAAGGATTTGCGCTCAATGATGAACGTTTAAAAAACCCCAAACAGTTTGGAGCCGATTATTTTGATGAATTATTAGAACGTATTCGAGATATCCGTGCCAGTGAAAAACGAGTCTATTTAAAGGTGCGAGATATATTCGCTACTTCTATAGATTATGATCCCAAAAGTGAACAGGCTGACAAATTTTTTAAAACTGTTCAAAATAAGCTTCATTATTCTGTTCATGGCCATACTGCCCCAGAACTAATAGTAGAACGCGCAAATTCCTCAAAAGACAATATGGGATTAACTTCTTTTAAAGGAAGCAAAGTAAGAAAATCGGATGTTACTATTGCTAAAAATTACTTAAACAAAGAGGAAATCGACAATTTAAACCGCATTGTAACAATGTATTTGGATTATGCAGAAGACCAGGCCCGTCAGCACATACCTATGCATATGAGTGATTGGGAGCAACGTCTTAATGTATTCCTGCAATTCATGGGAAGAACGGTACTCAGTACAAACGGTACTGTTACCAGAGAAGAAGCTGATGATTTTGCAAAAAAACAGTATGAACTATTTGATAAACATCGAAAAACCCTTGAACACAATACAGAAGTAATTGATGATTTGCCAGAACTTCCAAAACACTCATAATAAAAACCGCCCCTGACTGCAACCAGGAACGGCTTTTGATAGATTTTCTCTTGCTGGATGCTCCAGGAAGATACAATCAGCTTGAACACCTGAATTATATCATTTCCAGAGCGTCCTGACAAGGGGCGTTATTTTTGCACCCAAAATCACATAGATTGTCACTACATGAAGGAGATGATATCATGCTGATAGGAGCTGCTTATATCCGTGTCAGCACGGATGACCAGCTGGATCTGAGTCCTGACTCCCAGCTGGATGAAATCAAAAAATATGCCGCGGCAAACGACATTGTTCTGTCGCCTGATTACATTTTCATGGAGCAGGAAGGCCGAAGCGGCAAAAAAGCCGAGAACCGGCCAGAGTTCCAGCGGATGATTTCCACAGCGAAGGTAAAACCTAAACCCTTTGACTGCATTCTCGTCTGGAAATTTTCCCGGTTTGCCAGGAACCAGGATGAAAGCACCTTTTACAAGGGGATGCTCAGGAAAAAACTGGGAATCGACGTGATCAGCGTGTCAGAGCCTATCATGGAAGGCATGTACGGCCGGCTGATTGAAATGATTATTGAATGGCAGGATGAGTTCTATTCCTACAATCTGGGCGTTGAGGTAAAGCGGGGTATGACGAAAAAGGCAGAACTAAAGGGATACCAGATTGTTCCCTGTCTTGGCTATGCTGCCGTAGGAAATGGAAAGCCCTTCGTTATCGTGGAAGACGAATATAAAATCGTAGAAGATATTTTCCGGATGTATGCTCTGGAAAATCTGGACAGGACTGCCATCGCCCGGCGCCTGAACGCTCAGGGTAAAAAAGCAAAGCGGGGCAACCCATTTGAGCAGCGAACCATTACCAGGATTCTTACAAATCCTTTTTACAACGGTACAGTAAACTGGAACGGCATCTCCTTCCAGGGAAGCCATGAGACACGCCGCTCCATCACCGATTTGTACGATATCTGCCAGGAGCGGCTGAAACAGGAATTCCGCCCCGTGAAGCGCCGCAGCATATCCACATGCAGGCACTGGCTCTCCGGACTTTTGAAATGCTCTGTCTGCGGGGCAACCATGTCCTACAACGGCGGAGGCAAAAGCCGTCCGGATGCCGTCTTTGCCTGTTGGAAATATGCCAAGGGGCTCCACAAGGAATCCTGTTCTGTAACCGTAGCCAAGGCAGAGCGAGTCGTAATCCGTTCCCTGGAAAAGATTCTGGAAACGGGAAACTTTGAGTATGACAGAATTCCCCGGCCCGCCTCTGAACAGGATTCCAGCCAAAAGGCAGCCATCGAAGTGAAGCTGGAACGCCTGGCGCTGAAAGAAGAGCGTATCCGATCCGCCTACGAAAACGGCATCGACTCATTAGAAGAGTATAGGACACGAAAGAAACAGCTCGTAAAGGAACGCGCGGAGCTGGAGGCAGAGCTTGCTTCCCTGGAACCAGCAGACTGCTCTCCTGCCCCATCGCTTGAAGAGCTTCTGGAACGTGTCAAAACAGTCCACGATCTCCTCTGCTCCCCTGATGTGGACTTTGAAACAAAGGGGACGGCTCTTCGCAGCATTTTAAAATTCATTGTATTTGACCGAAAAGCAGATCGGTTCGAATTTCACTATTACATATCGTAATTTCTTATAAAATCAAGGTTTTGAGCACTAATCTGTTACTGACATACGGCGGGCCTGACGGCGAAATCGGCGCTTCCATGCGCTATCTTTCCCAGCGTTACACCATGCCCTACGCAGAGGGAAAGGGACTTCTGACCGATATTGGCACAGAAGAGCTGGCCCATATGGAGATTGTGGCTGCTATTGTCTGTCAGCTTACAAAAAATCTGACTCCGGATCAGATCGAGGAGTCTGGCTTCGGCCCCTACTACATCGATCATACCACAGGAATCTGGCCGCAGGCAGCCGGAGGCGTCCCCTTTAACGCCTGCGAATTCCAGGTAAAAGGCGACGCCATCACAGATTTAACGGAGGATCTTGCTGCGGAACAGAAAGCACGCTCTACCTATGACAACATCCTCCGTGTTGTAAAGGACCCTGACGTCTGCGATCCGATTCGATACTTACGGGAACGCGAAATCGTCCACTACCAAAGATTCGGCGAAGCCTTAAGAAATCTGCAGGATCATCTGGACAGGAAAAATTTTTATGCCTTTAATCCTGAATTTGATCGTGTGAAATAGCCGGATCGCTCCCGCCTTATAAAAATCCCTGAAATCTCTCGTTTGCAGCTGTAACGAGTACGAAAAAGAAAGCTTTTCTGGCTGAATTCAGAAAAACTTTCTTTTTCTTCAGGGCTTCTCTCCCTCTTTCTTCACTCTTCTTTTATTTTTCCAGCAGCTCTTCTGCCGAATGATTCAGAATATCCGCCAGCTTTTCTACTGTCTCTCTGTCTGGTCCCTCCAGTACAATTTCCTTTCCCTCACGATACAGGTCTGCAAACATGCTGATCTGACGGACAGGCCCAATAAATCCTGACCTGGCTTCTTCTGCCGTATGGACACTGCAGCACTGGGTTCTGCACGACCAGGTTCCATTCTCCAATTGAACAATGGCATCTGTTTGAAACATAATTCCTCCTGTAAAATCTCCGCATTTTTCGGAACCTATTGTCCCGATGTACATACCATATATTATAAATAATAATTAATCAAGGAGATTTTTATATGTGTTGTTTTAGAAGATATAATAACTGTGGATGTCAGAGAAGATGCTGCCGGTGCTACACAACCTGTTATGACGATGCCAATGCCTCTGGTTCCTGCTGTGGAAATACTGCCTCTAACTCCTGCTGCTCCTCTGGAAACGCCAGCTATCGAAACGGTTACAACGACGGCTATGCCGCCGGCTGCCAGGCTGGCTATCAGAACGGCTATGAAGCCGGAATTGCAAACTGCATTATGCCTCTGAATGGAAACGGCTCCTCCACCGGATGCGGATGCAGCTCATAGCCCTTTGTCCAGACGGCCGAGTCCTCCGGCATCCTTTCAGCCGCCAGGCAGAACCGCTGCAGGAATCTATCCTGCGGCGGCTTCCGCCGTCTCTGTGAGCCCAATCCTATTCATAAATTACTTACGTTCTGTTCAAATATTGTTTACAATTTCTCCAAATTCGGTACACAAACTCTGTCTATACTAATAACCATAGAAACCAAATACTTCTCGAGAGAGACAGTAATATTTTTTTCATAATAAGCCGGGCAGATATCTGTCCGGCTCCTCCTCTTTTACCGCTCTTTTTCTTGTTATGACCCTATTGTTTTCCGTCTTTTCTTTACTTTTTGTTAATCTTATCTCTTTTATTTTTATTCTATCTTAATTTTATCGTTATCTTATCTTTATTTTGTCCTGCCCTTTTGCTATAATAGCCATAAGATCCGTCTCAGGAGCGCTCTGTCTGGCAAATCAGTCATTTCAGGCGCCCTGTGGATATTAAAGTACAGAAGCTAAACTGTCGGAATGGAGTAACTGTTTTATGAAAATTATTATTATTGGCTGCGGAAAGGTTGGGCGCGCCCTGACAGAGCAGCTGGTTTCTGAAAACCATAACATCACTGTTATTGACACGAATCCCAAAAAGATTCAGACTATTACAGAGGATTTAGACGTAATGGGAATCAGCGGAAATGGAGCAGGCATCACAACTCTTTTGGAAGCTGGGATTGCGCAGGCTGACATTCTTATTTCTGTCACCGGTTCCGATGAACTGAATCTGCTCTGCTGTCTGATTGCCAGAAAGGCTGGACACTGCCAGACTGTCGCCAGAGTCAGAAATCCCATGTACAGCCAGGAGATTGATTTTATTAAAGCCCAAATGGGTGTTTCTATGATTATTAATCCGGAGCTGACTACTGCCCGGGAAATTGAAAAGCTGCTGCGCTTCCCTGCCGCCAGCAAAATCGACACATTTGCAAACGGCAGAATTTATCTCGTAAAGCTGAAGGTAGACAGCCAGGTTCCCCTTGACGGCGTTCCGGTTATGGAACTCCCCTCTCGATCCGGCAGCGACGTTCTCGTGTGCGCTGTGGAGCGGAATGATACGGTTTATATTCCCGATGGAAATTTCATCCTGCGCAAAGATGACGCTATTTCATTTGTAGCCTCAAAAGAGCAGGTACACCGCTTTTTTAAGCATTTTTCCCTTCCTGTCAAGCCAATACAATCTGTAATGATTGTCGGAGGCGGAACGATCGGCTATTACCTGGCTAAACAGCTTCTCAAAAACGGCGTCCGGGTAAGGATTGTGGAAAACAGCCTGGAGCGCTGCGAGGCCCTCAGCAGCCTGCTGCCGGGAGCGACCATTATCCATGGAGACGGCACGGACCGCCATCTTCTGATGGAAGAAGGGCTTGGACGGGCGGAGGCATTCGTCACCCTGACGAATCTGGATGAAGAAAATATTCTTCTGGCTCTCTTTGCCAAAAAAAATTCAAAAGCAAAGCTTATTTCCAAGGTCAATCGTCTGGCCTTTGACGATATCATTGAAGGTCTGGACATCGGCAGCGTCATCTATCCTAAATATTTGACAACAGACTACATTATCCAGCATGTCCGCAGTATGCGCCATTCTGCCGTCAATACGATTGAAACCCTGTACCGCCTGCTGGACAACCGGGTGGAAGCTCTGGAATTTTCTATTTTGGATACCTGCCCAGTGACTGATATCCCCCTTTCCGAGCTTAAAATACGGCCCGGCCACCTGATCTGCTGCATCCGCAGGGGGGAACAGGTGCTGATTCCAAGAGGCCACGATTCCATTCAGGTAGGCGATTCTGTCATTGTAGTCACGCTGGAGCGGGGACAGCAGAATATCCTGGACATTCTGGAACACTAAGGAGGTAGAGCTGTGAATTATGCAATGATCGCCTATGTAATCGGGTGGATTTTGAATTGTGAAGGCTTCCTGATGCTGCTTCCCTGCCTAACGGCTGTCATCTATCAGGAAACTGCCGGTTTTTCCTTTGCCGTAGCTATGGCGCTCTGCTTTCTGTTCGGCGTTCCCCTGACAGTGAGAAAGCCCAAAAACATGGTTTTTTACACAAAAGAGGGGTTTGTTTCTGTTTCTCTCAGCTGGATTGTGCTGAGCGTTATGGGCTCTCTCCCTTTCCTGTTCAGCGGATCCATCACAAATCCGGTGGACGCTCTGTTTGAAACGGTTTCCGGGTTTACCACAACAGGAGCCAGCATTTTAAGCGATGTGGAAGCTCTGCCCCGCTGTATTTTATTTTGGAGAAGCTTTACGCACTGGATCGGAGGCATGGGCGTTCTTGTCTTTCTTTTAAGCCTTCTGCCCCTGACAGGCGGCTACCATATGAATCTGATGAAGGCGGAAAGTCCAGGACCGTCTGTGGAAAAGCTGGTTCCGAAAATCCAGTCTACCGCTAAAATTTTATACTCCATTTATGTGGCTATGACAATCCTGGAGGTTTTGCTCCTGCTGGTCTGGAAATATGCCGCTCTTTGATGCGCTGACTACTACCTTTGGAACGGCGGGAACCGGCGGCTTTGGCATTAAAAATGACAGTATGGCCAGCTATTCGCCCTATCTGCAGAATGTAGTAACTGTATTTATGATTCTGTTTGGAATCAATTTTAATATGTATTTTCTGTTGCTGTTAAAGAATGTAAAGTCTGTATTTAAAAACGAAGAAGTCCGGGCCTATTTGGGAATCATCGCAGCTACGACGATTATCATTACGTTCAACATTATGCACATTTATGAGACACCGTTAAAATCATTCCGCTATGCGGTATTTCAGGTGGCTTCCATTATCACAACAACCGGATTTGCGACCGCAGATTATAACCTTTGGCCGGAGCTGTCGAAGTGTTTGCTGCTTATGGTCATGATTGTCGGGGCGTGCGCAGGTTCGACCGGTGGTGGTATGAAAGTATCGAGAATTTTAATTTTGTTAAAAAGTATCAAGCAGGAAGTGAAAAAAACACTGCATCCGAAGTCAGTCAGTGTTGTAAAGCTCAATGGAAAAAGAGTGAGTGGTGAGACGATGCATGCGGTATATGTGTATTTTATGGCATACATTTTTATTGTGATAGCATCTGTTCTTGTTGTATCCATCAACAATTTTGATTTTGCAACAACATTTACCGGCGTGCTCACAACATTGAATAATGTGGGACCAGGAATTGCTGCGGTTGGTCCGGTTGAGAATTTTGCGAAATTTTCTGTGTTATCAAAAATTGTATTCTGTTTTGATATGCTGGTCGGAAGATTGGAAATTTTCCCGTTTTTAATGTTGTTTTCATCGAACTTGTTGGAGAAGAAAATTTTAAGGGAGAGAAGATTATGAAAAATCAAGTAAGAAACTTATCGGAAATATTGATTGTCATTTTGCTGGCATGTATTTATTATTATCGTAACCATTCCGGCAATCAATATCCATTCATCAGAATTTTGGATTTTATCATTTTACTGATTGTGGCGCTTTTGGTGTATTATATATGGAAAAGGCGTCTTGGAAAAGATGAGATTAAGCAGTCCAAGGTTGTGAAGGGAATTCTGTTTGTTCTGCTAGGCGTTGTGTTGATTTATGGAGTGGGAACATTACTGTCCTCCCCGATTGTCAATGCAAAGAAATATCAAAAGCTTTTAACTGTGAAAGACGGAGAATTCACGAAAGATATTGAAGAGTTATCGTTTGATCAGATTCCGCTTTTGGATAAAGACTCTGCTACGATTCTCGGAAACCGTAAGATGGGAAGTATGGTAGATATGGTATCTCAGTTTGAAGTGGACGATATTTACACCCAGATTAACTACCGGGATAAGCCGGTGAGAGTATCACCGCTTCGTTATGCGAACCCAATCAATGGCTGACAAATCAGTCAGAGGGAATTCCGGCATATATCCGAATTGATATGGCGACACAGACAACAGAACTTGTAAAATTAGAGGAAGGGATGAAGTATTCCATCATCTGAGTATTTCAACAGAAATATTTACAGACATTTGCGTTTTAAATATCCAACCTATATTTTAATGATTTAAGTTTTGAAATTGACGATGACGGGGTTCCATACTGGGTATGTCCGGTGAAGAAATTCAACATCGGTCTGTTTGGTGGTGAGACAATCGGACGTGTTGTTCTCTGTAATGCGATCACCGGTGAGACAGTGGACTATGCGATTGATGAAGTGCCGGAATGGATAGACCGTGCATATTCCGCAGATATGCTTGTGCAGTTATATGACTATTATGGAACTTTAAAACACGGATTTTTCAATAGTGTACTTGGACAGAAAGATTGTCTGAAGACGACAGAAGGATATAATTATCTCGCAATTGACGATGATGTGTGGGTGTATACAGGTGTTACATCCGTAAGCGGTGACCAGTCAAATGTAGGGTTTGTGCTGATGAATCAACGTACGATGGAGACAAAATATTACGCTATTGAAGGGGCGACAGAGAGTTCAGCGATGAATTCCGCGCAGGGAGAGGTGCAGGATCTCGGCTATAAGGCTGCATTCCCGCTGCTTTTGAATATTTCCGGAGAACCGACATATTTCATTGCGCTGAAGGACGAGGCAGGACTTGTCAAGAAATATGCGATGGTGAATGTCCATAAATATCAGGTTGTTGCAATCGGAGATACGGTAAATGAATGTGAAGAACGGTATCAAGAGCTGCTCTTAAAAGAAGGAATTCAGGTGGAAGAGGAAGATACGCGGGAAACTCAGACCCTGACAGGTAAGATTACAAAAATCGCGCAAGGTGTTGTGGATGGAAACTCACACTATTACATTATGATAGAAGGCTCCGAGGACATTTTTGATGTGCCTGTAGTGGACTATATCGATATCATCAAATACGATGTCGGCCAGGAGATTACGGTAGAGTACAAAGTGGGAGAAAAGATGAACACTGTAACTAATTTAAAATAAACAAAAAGAGTTGTGAGACAGTCTCGCAACTCTTTTTACATTCTAATTTAAAAATTCACATTTTTCCGTCTTCACATCTTTTAGACCTTCTCTGTCAGCACTTACACTTACATAGAAATCTACGTTGTGCTTTTTCGAGATATTGCTTAAACGATCGACAAATCTTGGGATATTTTCGAGGGAAACACTGGTCTGCTTTAAAATTCCGTCAATAAAAATAACTTCGATATCACTGTTGCAGCTGATCATACCATAGATGAAACCAGTGTATTCATCTATGTTGCGGATGGAAGGGAAATCATCCATGCAGATTGCTCTGATATCAAATGATACACTGTAGGTATCATTGTGGCTGTTCTTGATAAAGACAACATTACCGTCACATGCTTTTGCTTTCTGATTGGCTAATTCAATCATCTTTTGTGTCTTGCCACTGCCTTTTTGCCCTGTTAATAAATATACCATGGGAATCACTCCTTTGTTATGTATTTTTTTGATTCTGTCTATGATATTATTTATTATACAACAACTTTTGCCAAAGAGCAATAAAATATCGCAAATTTATATTAATATTTTACAAAAAGTTGTATAATTATTTAAATTATTTATAAAATTTGTACAACTATGGAGGGGTGAGAATAAAATGATAAGAATACTGTTGATTGAGGATGATGAGCATATTGCACAGAGCATTCAATTTTTTTTTGGAAGGTGAAGGATTTCAGATAAAAGTGGCAGCTATGGCAAGGCAGGCAATGGAACTGTTAAAGTCGGAGGATTTTCAGTTGGTTATTTTAGATGTCACATTGCCTGACGGAAATGGGTTTGAACTGTTTGAGGAGATCAAAGCAAGAAAAGAACTGCCGGTTATCTTTCTGACGGCGTTGGATGGAGAAGAAGAGATTGTAAAAGGATTTGAATTGGGGGCAGATGAATATATTACGAAACCGTTTCGTCCACGGGAATTACTTTCCAGAATTAGAAATGTAATCCGCCATACTGGGATACTGGAAGAAAACAGACAGGAAATTCAAATTGAGCATGTGAAGATGAATTTAGAGCAAGGGGCGGTCTACAAGAACAATGAGCGCATAGAACTGACGGCGCTGGAGTATAAGATACTTGCTCTGTTTTTTGAGAATAAAGGCCGGATCCTGACAAGAGGGCAGATACTTTCGGGAATCTGGGATGAGTCCGGCAATTTTGTCAACAACAATACGTTGACAGTGTATATCAAAAGACTTCGCGAGAAGATAGAAGAAGACCCAAATGCTCCAAAGATCATCAGGACAGTGCGCGGCATGGGATATAAGGCGGGGGTTTGATCTATGGAGAAAAAAAAGATTTGTAATCAGCGTGTGTGTCCTTGCTTTGGCTGGACTTATCAGTACCTGGATATTTGCTGGCGCTGTGGAGCGGGAGAATAACAGATGGCTGTATGACGTGACGGACAGTCTTGTGACAGAGATTGTAAGGCAATATCCGGATGTGGAGGAGGAGACGATTCGTCAGATGACTTCAGACGGGGTAGCGTCTCAGAAAGAAAGTGTATTGAAGAAATATGGAATTGAGGAAGACAATTTTTTACCGAAACGAACCGGTGGAAATCAGCAGGTGATGATAGTGGGCGGAGTGACTGGGATTTTATTTTTGGTCTGTGCAGGTTGTGTCGGTATCTTTTTATATGCCATGAAAAGGCAGAGAAAGCAGATTGAGGAACTGGAACAATACTGTGAGGAGGTACTTCAGGAAACGGCAACGCTGGATCTGCGGGATAACGAAGAGGGAAGATTCAGTCTTCTTAAAAATAAAGTATATGATATCACCGTACTTCTCAGAGAAAAGAATCAACTGCTCGAAAAAAATAAGAAGGAGACAGAAAGGCTGATCGCGGACATTTCGCACCAACTCAAGACACCAATTACCTCTCTTCGTATGACAAATGAAATCCTATATATGGACATGTCAAGCGAAAAGAGAATGCGATTTCTTGATAATATGCAGGCGGATCTGCTGAAGATTGAGTGGTTCGTAAAAACGATTTTGAACCTTGCAAAATTAGATTCAAAGACACTTACATTGAAAAGAGAAGAGACGATGGCAGCAGAATTGTCAGAGAAGATGATAGATTCGTTCAAAATCTTCTGTGAGGTGAGTGGGTGTAGAATTGCTTCATCTGGCGAAGAAGATATTACGCTTTGGTGTGATAAAAAATGGCTTTTGGAAGCTCTGCACAATATTTTGAAAAATGCACTGGAGCATGGCGCGGCACACATAGCGCTTTTGTGGTCGGAAAATAATCTTTATACAAAACTTGAAATCACAGATGATGGAGAAGGGATTGAAAAAGAAGAACTTCCGCATATTTTTGAGCGCTTTTACAAGATGAAAGGAAGCAGAGAAGACAGTATGGGACTTGGTATGGCATTTACGAAAAGTATGATTGCATACCAGAACGGGGAAGTGAAAGTAAAGAGTAAAAAAAGATGAGGGCACGACGTTTATCGTAAAAATATATAAAAATGATTTCCAAAAGTCACTTTAGAGTCACTTTTGTATCGTAGAATAAAGAAAAACGAAGGAGGCAGAGTATGGAAATCTTAAAAGTAGAGAATTTATGTAAACGATACGGAGAAAAGGATACTGAAGTGGTTGCTTTGGATAATGTGAGTTTTACCGTGGAAAAGGGAGAATTTGTTGCGATCATCGGGGCGTCAGGAAGTGGTAAATCAACACTTTTACATCTGATTGGCGGTGTTGACCGCCCGACAAGCGGGAAGGTATTTATCGACGGGACTGATATCTATGAGCTGAATGCGGATAAACTGGCAATCTTTAGGAGAAGACAGGTCGGATTGATTTATCAGTTTTATAATCTGATTCCGATTTTGAATGTAGTAGAAAATATTACGCTTCCATGCAGATTAGATGGAAAGGAAGTAAAAGAGGAACGTCTGGAGGAACTTTTAGAAATCTTAAATCTCAAGAATCGAAAAGAGCACCTTCCGAATCAACTGTCAGGCGGACAACAGCAAAGAGTGTCGATTGGGCGTGCAATCGTGAATTATCCGGCGATCGTGCTCGCCGACGAGCCGACGGGGAATCTGGATAGTAAGGCGTCAAGAGAGATTATTGATCTTTTAAAAATGTCCAATCAAAAATACAATCAGACGGTGATCGTAATTACACACGACGAGAATATTGCGCTGGAAGCGGATCGGATTCTGACAATTGATGACGGGAAGATTGTCAAAGACGAGAGAGTGAGGTAGTTTATGAACATTTTAAATGAACTCACGGTCAAAAATTTAAAACGGAATAAAAAGCGTACGCTTGTAACAATTTTCGGAATTATCCTTTCGGTAGCGCTGGTTACGGCGATTACGACATTTGTTTCCAGCATGCAGGGCTCTATGATAGAGTACGCAAAGGAAAATGATGGAGATTATCATATTTTTGTATCGGATGTGCCGGTTGAACAGCAGAAATATTTGTTAAACAATGCAAAAATCGAACAGACTATGATTGGGCAGACAATTGCAGATGTAGCGCCTGAGACATTTTTTAAAGAGGAAGAAGATCAGGAAAATTATAGAGGGATGCTGAAATTGAAAGCATTTGAGGAGAAGGATTTGAAGCGGCTTGGAATTAAGCTGATAGAAGGTCATATGCCAAAAAATGAGCAGGAGATCCTGATGCCGGTGCAGCTGAGCGGATTGGATGGTATTAGCTATGAAGTGGGTGATGTGTTGACACTCAAAGTCAATGGTTCAGAGGAGACGTATACGATTGCAGGCTTGATGGGAATTAACAGCTTTGAATTTCAGAAAGACGGGATGATGGGCTCTACACTTGTGACAAAACTGGACCATGATACAGCCGGACAGCCGATAGAAATTGCATTGTCATTAAAAGATCCAAAAGAAGCATATACGTTTGCGGAAAATTTGAAAGAGGAACATGGATTTTCGCAAGAACAGATCATTACCAATGATATGTTGCTGCAGTTTGAGGGAGGAACGAGATCAGAGCAGACCATGCAGGTGTTATATCGGATGGCTGTGATCGTCATTCTGATTATTATATTTACATCGGTCTTTGTCATTAAGAATAGTTTGACATTTCGATTATGGAGCGAAATCAAGCAGTATGGAATGTTTGGCAAAGCATAGGCGCTACTTCAAAGCGAGATTCGGAAAAAATGTGTTTGTTTGAGGGAGTTGTGCTTGGAGTGATTGCGATTCCATTGGGAATTCTGTGTGGCGTTTTTGCAATCTGGGGTTTACACATTTTTGACAGTGACGCAGATATTGGCAGGAAGTGGTCTTGCAGATATTCCATTACACTTATATGTATCATGGCAGGCGCTTGTAGTTGCAGTGGCAGTTGCAATTATCACAATTTATCTATCATCAGTCATCCCTGCGAGAAAAGCAGTCAAGATTGCTCCAATGGATGCAATTCGTGACTCGGCAGGTATTAAAATTGCAGGGAAGAAACTGCGTACTTCTAAGCTCCTTTCAAAAATATTGGGCATAGAAGGTGAGATTGCAAGTAAAAATTTAAAACGAAGCCGCAAAAAATACAGAACAACGGTATTTTCCATTTTTTTAAGTGTTGTGCTGTTTATCTCAATCAGTTCTGTTATTCAATATGGATTTTTATTGCAAAGCTATGTATATCAGGAGATGGACTATAATCTTTATGGCGCAATAGAAGATTCCGATATTTCGCAGGAGCAGCAGGAAAAACTTTATGGGAAAGTGGAAAAGGCAGATGGAATTAAGGAAAGTACAGTTGTAAAGCATCAAATCTGTAATATTGCACAAGGTGATTATACAAAAGAAGCATTGGAAGATATGAATGGCGTATATGATTCAATTGAAGTGGGGGAGGAAGATTTATATATCACATTTTACTCCATTCCGGATGACCAATATCGGGCGTATGTAAAAGAGCAGGGACTTTCTTATGAGGATGCAAAAGAGAAGGCGATTATCTGCGATACGCAGCGGAGAACAATTTATGATCAGGATACCGGAGAGACAGTCAGGAAACAGTTCCAACTGCTGAACAGCAAGGCAGGAGACACGCTTTCCTATCGCATGTTGTCGGAGGATGGAGAACAAAAAGAAGTAGAGTCGATGGAGATTGCAAAGCGGACCAAGGAGCTTCCGTTTGGAGTGGAGGCGGATTATTATTCTGTTGTTGCTGTTATTTCGGATGAAATGATGACAAGAATGGGTGGTACGCTGGATGGATTTTATGCGGAAGCGGAAGATACAAAAATATTACAGGAAGAAATTCAGGGATTGGATGAAAGTATAGAGTGGTATTTCATTGATTATGAGCAGAGGGCAAAAGAGCAGAACAGTATGGTATTGGTTGCGGCGATTTTCTTATATGGATTTATCGCAGTTATTTCGGCTATTGGAATTACCAATATCTTCAATACAATCACAACGAATATGACGCTTAGAAGCCGTGAATTCGCGATACTGCGCTCGGTTGGAATGACAGAAAAAGAATTTCGAAAGATGATTCGCTGTGAAAGTATTTTATATGGTACAAAGGCATTTATCCAAAGCTACCTCCTCCGAGGTCTTTATCTTCCTGAATCTGGATACGGGCCATCATCTCATATGTACGAGGGTAATAAATCAGATATAAAACCGCAGGGATTATAGAAAACAGGAATACCCCTAA
>ENA-OQAB01000312-OQAB01000312.1-human-gut-metagenome-genome-assembly--contig:-NODE-312-length-28084-cov-3.469757_pt1 | contig 28084 bp, 25 predicted proteins | sample MGYA00242490_ERZ504517 | MGnify/ENA primary metagenome ERZ504517 (study PRJEB26092, sample SAMD00036298) | human gut metagenome | host: Homo sapiens | study: EMG produced TPA metagenomics assembly of...
CCTAAAAATTCATATATGAAATGTACAAGCGTTGAAAAGCTTCTTCGTTGCCAAGGACAATTTCTTCAGCCCCGGCAGCAGCCGTCCGCAGGTCCTCCTCTGAAAGGGACCCTGACAGGAAGGCCGCTGCCCCTTGGAGGGCCGTATTGCCGACGGCCGTCGCCTTAGCCGCTAAATCAGGCGGCAAGAGGCCGATGACGGCGGCTTTCTTCGGGTCGAGGCGATAACCGAACCCCCCGGCCAGGCAAACCCGATCGATGCGCCGGCGATCGATGCCGCTCCGTTCGATGAGGGTTTCAATACCGGCCCGAATGGCACTCTTAGCCATTTGGATTTCCCGAATATCCTTCTGGTTGAGGACGATGCGTTCATAATCGAGGGTCGACCCCAGGGTAAAGCCCATGGTGAAATAAGGTTCCTCTAATTTTCCCGTCTCATCGACGAGTCCTTCTGAAACGAGGCCGGCCATGGCTTCGATGATACCGGTCCCGCAGATACCGACGGGAACGGCGCCGTCAATGGTGCGGACGACGGCTTTACCGCCTTCGATGCGGACGCCGCAGATGGCGCCGGAGACGCTGGCCGTTCCCCAAGTCAGTTTGCCCCCTTCGAGGGCCGGGCCTGCCGGCGCCGAGGCGATGAAGCGCTGATTTCGATTGCCCAAGACTAATTCCCCATTGGTACCTAAGTCGATGAATAAGGTAACTTCGTCGAAATCCATGAGGCCGCAGGCGGCAATGCCGGCCGTAATGTCGCCGCCGACGTAGGTACTCATACCGGAAATCAAGGTAACCTGACAGTCCGTCAGGAAGCCGCCCTTTCCAAAGACCTCGCTGAACGAATAAGTCTCGCCGCCTAAGGAAACCGGCGTAAGGCCAATTCCCAGGCTTCACAGGACCAGCCCATGAGCAGGTGAATCATGGTCGTATTGGCCGCGATGGCGACCTTTTGGCACGAGGCCTTGGCTTCGGGATGATCGTCAAAGAGTTTTTCCATCAGCCCCAGAATATCCCGGCGAACGGCTTTCTGCAGGGCCTTGCCCTTTCCCTTATTGGCCGCATCGATGCGGCTGATGACGTCGGCCCCAAAAGAGCGCTGATGGCTTCCGGTCGTCGCCGTAGCCACGATACGGCCGTCCCTTTGATCGATGAGGGCCGCAGCAATGGTCGTCGTCCCGATATCAACGGCGATGCCGCAGCCATGGTTCGCCAAAAGGTCATCGCCGGAGGCCTCATCTTCATGAAGGGCCAGTGCCGAAAATCCCTGCTGTTCGCGAAGGGGTACGGCGATTTTCGTGTCTTCCGTCGTTTCGGCCTGACAGGCCAGCCGCCAGCCTTCACGCAATTGGCTGTCGGAGAAGACGTTGCGGTCGGCCGGCGTCACGGCAAGCTTTCCCGACACGACGCGGATGCGGCACTTTCCGCAGCGGCCCTTGCCGCCGCAGGGCATGGGAAGGCTCGTTCCCTGTCCTTGGATGGCCTCATCGACCTTAACCCCGGCCGGAACGGTCACGACGGCTTCGCCGCTCTTCTCCTGCCGGCGGTCACAGTCGGTCTTAGGGCAGGCTGCACAGTCATGAGCCGCGCGAAACACGTTGGCATCGGGCCCGACGTCAAAGACCAGGCTCATCGACTTGGCCGGCGACAGGACGGAGTCTCGATTCACGGTGACGCCGACGGACTGACGGGCCTTCGTTTCTCGCACAGCATCGGCCTGGGCCGTTATGGGAATGTCACTGCCCGGTTCGTGACGGCCCGTAATGCCGCAGCCCTTTTGCCGGCAGATGAGTTGAAGCTTCTGAAGGACGTCTGCTTCAAGGGCCATGAGGCAGGTATCGGCCAAGGCATTGAACAAGAGAGAATCCATGACGTCGCCGTCCTTTTCATAACGATCAAGCTGGCGGCTGACGGCCTCGCCTAACGTCAGGATCGCATAGACCTTGTCGTCGGTAAACGCCAAAACGGCCTTAGCCTGCATCAACGGGCGCAGGACCGGCACCAATTCCTGACAGCGAGCAAGGCTCTTGTCCCGGCCAAGGTTTGCCTTCTGATAGCCGGCAAAATGCAGCGCCTGATCGACGTCGGGAACGATCCGTTGTCCCCTTAAAATACGAATATCAGCCATGACCTTTCCCCCTTACATAATTATTTAAGCTATATTATAACGAAAATCGAAGGAGACTGCCACCGATAATTGCAAATTTATGGGATTTTGCCGCTGACAGGCTAAAAATTGTCCCACTTCCACCCGTTTAGGCACGCCTTTCTCGTCAGTTCCCCCAATAGACGGGCATACCGTCGGCGGCCATGCCATCTCTCTTCTTGACGGCCCTTTCCGATTGGCGTATAATAACTTGGTAAGACTTTACGCGCTGATTACATGGGCCTATAGCTCAGCGGTAGAGCCACCGGCTCATAACCGGTTGGTCCTTGGTTCGATCCCAAGTGGGCCCACCAAATTACAACGCTTTCTTCATTGAAGGAGAACCCGTTACAGCACGACACAAAAATACGACGACCTTATCCCGGAGATAACAGGTCGTCGTATTTTTTTTGCTTTTTATGCCGTTAAAAGGGCCTGGCCGCGGCACCTGAGGCGAGAGCAAAAGCAGCTATCCTTGAGACTTCCCGCTTCATATAAATCAATAATATGTATGATTCCTATTGGCCGACGCCGTCCATAACCGATTTTAGCGCATCCCGATCGCCGCAGGCGTCCATAATTTCAAGGATGCTGAAGGACGCGTAGAAATGAATTTACCGGCTGACCTGTCACCGGCAGGGTTTGGCAGCATCCCTCACCCTTTTCGGTTCCGTTCCTTGCAGCGCATGGAGCATCCGGAACAGTTGCCGCCGCATGAATTTCCACCGCCTTTTAGAACGTTGCGGACGGCTAGGACGAATAATAGGCCGATGACGGCCAATAACAGAACACTCGCCGCATTCATGCGTATCTCACCTCTCTTTCGCTAGACGAACCCGATGAGGAGTCCGATTTCACGGACGATAAAAGCGACAACCCAGGCAATGGCACACTGTACCACGACGGTAACGGCGGCTGCCCGGGCCGACCCCATCTCCCGCCGTACCGTTGCCACGGCTGCCACGCAGGGCGTATAAAGCAGGGTAAAAATCAGGAATATAAGGGCCGTAAAGGGCGTAAACAACGTCGACAGGGCCGACACATCATCGCCCAATAATACGGACAACGTCGAAACGACACTCTCCTTGGCCGTAAACCCGGTAATCAGGGCCGTCGCCACCCGCCAATCGCCAAAGCCCAGGGGCTTGAAAATCGGTGCCGTCAGGCTGCCGATCATGGCCAGCAGACTCGTATCCGGCGAGGCGGCCACGTTGAGCTGCGTATCAAAGGTCTGCAGGGCCCAGATGATGATCGTCGCCGCAAAAATAATGGTAAAGGCCTTCTGAATGAAACCCTTGGCTTTCTCCCAAATGAGGCGGACAACACTCTTGGCCGACGGCAGCCGATAGTTCGGCAGTTCCATGACAAAAGGTACCGGTTCTCCTTTATACACACGCTTTTTCAAAAGGAGCGCATAGAGGATGCCGCAGAAGATTCCGAAGAAATATAAGCCGATCATGACCACCGCCTGCCACTGTTTCGGAAAAAAGGCACTGACCATGAGCCCGTAAATCGGCAGTTTGGCACTGCAGCTCATAAAGGGCGTGAGGAGGATGGTCATTTTTCGATCCCGTTCACTGGACAAGGTCCTCGTAGCCATAATCGCCGGGACGGAACAGCCAAAGCCGACCAGCATGGGCACAAAACTCCGACCGGACAAGCCGATGCGCCGCAGCAGTTTATCCATGACAAAGGCCACTCGGGCCATATAGCCGCTGTCCTCGAGGATCGAGAGGAAGAAAAACAAGGTGACGATGGTGGGAAGAAAACTCAAGACGCTGCCGACGCCATTACAGATCCCATCGATGACCAGGGCATGGACCAGGGGATTGATGGCGGCGGCCGTCAGTCCCGCGTCGATCAAGGCCGTCACGGCATCTACGCCCATGGCCATGAGCTCCGACAGGCCGGCTCCGATAAAGTTGAAGGTCATGACAAAAATGAAGGCCATAATTCCCAGAAAAGCCGGAATGGCCGTATATTTGCCGGTCAAGATCCGATCCAGGGCGACGCTGCGTCTGTGCTCCTGGCTTTCATGAGGCTTTACGACGGTCTTCGCGCATACATTTTCAATGAAAGTAAAGCGCATGTTGGCAAGGGCCGCTTCCCGGTCAAGGGCGCTGTCCGCCTCCATGACGCGTACGATTTGTTCCAACGCCGTTTGGGCTTCCGGCGGCAAGGCCAGCGCTTTCCCGATCAAAGGGTCATTCTCAATCACCTTGGTCGCCGAAAAACGGACCGGAAGATCGGCTGCTTTCGCATAGGGCTCGATGAGATGAACCGTGCTGTGAATGGCTCGATGCACGGCGCCGACCTGATCTCCCGGCATGTCGCTTTCGGCACAGAAATCAATCCGGGCCGGGATTTCCCGATGCCTTGCCACATGAATGGCATGGTCAATGAGCTCGTCGATCCCTTCATTTTTTACAGCCGAAATAGGCACTACCGGAATGCCCAGGGTTTGTTCCAATTCGTTGATGCGGACAGAACCGCCGTTGGCCCGTACCTCATCCATCATATTCAGCGCCAGGACCATGGGAATTCCCAACTCCATGAGCTGCATGGTCAGGTACAAATTGCGCTCAATATTAGAGGCGTCGACAATATTGATGATCCCGGACGGCCTGGTTTTCATCAGGAAATCCCGGGTTACAATTTCCTCACTGGAATAGGGCGACAGCGAATAAATCCCCGGCAAATCGGTAACCGTAGCTTCCGGATAATGGCGAATGGTCCCGTCCTTTCGATCGACGGTGACACCGGGAAAATTCCCGACATGCTGCTTGGCACCGGTCAATTGATTAAACAAGGTCGTCTTGCCGCAATTCTGGTTCCCCGCTAAGGCAAAGGTCAAGGGCTGCCCTTTGGCAATGGCGTCCGCCCTGTCATGGACATGGTAGTCCCCGTCCGTTCCCAATTCCCCCACCCCGGGATGGGCAATGGGGCGGTAGGATTCCGATTGACTCTTGAGCTCTGCCTTTTGATGAATATCCTCGACCTCTATCTTTTTCGCTTCATCGAGGCGCAGGGTCAATTCATAGCCGCGCAGTTCAATTTGGATCGGATCTCCCAGGGGCGCGATTTTACGGAGCGTAACCTCGGTCTTCGGCGTCAGCCCCATATCCAATAGATGATGCCGAAGGGCACCGCTGCCGCCAATGGAACGGATATAGGCACTCTGTTTCGGCCTTAATTGATCCATGGTTATCATGTCGTTCATCGTATGTCTACTCTTTTGCAATGTGTTCCCGGCCTTTCTCAATCACAGGGCATATCTGCCTGTCAGCCAACGGATTGCAGATTTGTCGGCCGATACTGTGTGTTTTATCAAAGGGCTTGCTTTCCGTATGGTTACGGCAACCCCCTTCCTTTCAAGGATCGCAGGCAAGATACCTGCATCCTATATGGATAGGATTCAATGGCTTTATACATCTTATTCAGGCAGCCATCAAATAATCGTTTAATCGTTATATCTGTAGTATGATGCTATATGAGAATAAAGTCAATGCATTCCCTTACAGTCTGCCAAAAAGGCGGAAACCATATCCAAATGAGTAAATAGAGGGCACCTTGAGAGATTCCGTATGCCCAAAACAGCCAGCCGCCTCGGGGCGGCACCTGCCTTTGATAGGAGGAAAACCATGGCCCTCCTGACAAGAAAAGCAGTCCCTAACAGTTGGGACTGCTTTTCTGCTATCGCCTGATCAACATCCTATGACGTACACTCGACTGCTTCACCAAGGCGTCGTCACGCATGTTTAGCTTTATAGCCGCTATCACAAGGCCAAGACAGGTCTCTCTCAACCAAGCCCTTAATCGGAAGCCGTCAGGCGATGGTGCTTCTCCCGGTCTTCATATAAATCAATAATACGCTGAGCCCGCCGGCGGACGAAGTTCGTCAGCCGTGCCAAGGTCGTTTCCGGCAAAGGACAGGTCGGATGATTTTCAAAGGAAAAGGCCGTCAGCGTCTTAAGAACCTCTATATGGCGGGGCTCCACAAAGAATTGGGCCAGGATATCGAAGGGCATCGACGCCCCTCTTCCGCCGGAGTCCTTCATGTATTCGTCGAGATGGTCCAAATCATAGCGGCTGGCATCGTACAGCAAGGAACGGCCATTATCAAAAATCGGCGCCGGCCGCAGCCATTGGCCCGTATTATTATCGATGATATAGCCGAAATTCCCATAATGACGGTCCTTATTGCAGATGACGGCGTCAAATATCACTAAGTCGGCATAGGCCCGGCGCCCATAGAGATCGGCCATGGTATCATGGGAAGCTAAGTCGTCATCGTTCAAAACCGTCATATCGAGGCCTTTCGCGGAAAAATAGGTATAGGCATCGACATAGCCTTCATCGGCGCTGGTGAAAATCTCGCAGAGGCACACCGTTTCCCTCGTCCCGTCGGGATGGGTATAGGGTTCCAGCTCATAGGGAACATGGGGAAACTCCATGACGGCAGCGACCTTAGCGGCATACCATTCCAGCGCCGCCTGGGTCCGACCGTCAGAGCGCGGCATGAAGCCGTCGCCTTTTTGCAAATAGACCTTTTCCCCTCTCCGGAGCCAGCACTTTTTCAAGGCCCCGCAGGTCGTAAGCTCCGGCGTCGTAATCACGCCGGATACGGCCCCTCCCACTCCGGTAAAGGCGGCCCTGGTCAGTATTTCGTTAAAAGGATGGTCATATAAATTACAGTCAGCCCAAGAAGGGGCCTGATTTTCCTCGGTAATCCAATAGGCATCGTTCAAAGAAAGAGCCCTCGTCACGTCGACATAGGTCAGTAAGCGGCCGTCGTCCCCGATAGCCGCCTCCATAGCCTCGGAAAACTGACGATGCCCGGGAGATTTCCGATTCCGTATCCACCGTGTCAGCCCATCTTCCGTTACAGGCCCCGTTTTCAGGACCGGCGGCAAGAGTCCTTCATGGTCTGAATAGATCTTGTCGATTTCGATCCGATAGGTCTCGTCCGAAGAATGTTGAGACGAGGCCTCTCTTTGATATAGGGAAAAATCGATCAGCGCCCTATCTTTCGAACGCAGGGTATACGTCTTGATCTTCTCTTCTGTCATGGCGCGCCCTCCTTACAGCTCGTACCGAAAAAATCCCGGTATGATTTGCCGTACATCGCAATAAATTCATCGAGCCTTTCTTCCATACAGCCCTTAAGGAACTGATACAAGGGCAACTCATCCCCCTTCACGACATAAGCTTCTAACGCCTGAAAATAGGCCTCCTGATGAGAACTTTTTATGGAAATAGGCGGATATCCCCTTTCTAACAAGGTGTAATTCGTCAGCAGCCGTGCCGTCTTCCCATTGCCTGACAAAAAGGGCTGGATCTTACTGAATTCACCGTGAAGGCGTACTGCTTTTTCAAGGGGGTTGGAAATCTCGTCACGATCCATCCGATTGATGAGGTCCTTCATCAGTCGGCCAATATCTTCCCCTGCCGGAAAAGCAGCCTGCGAGCCACGGATACGGGCGGCTTGTTCCCGATACGTTCCGGCCGTTTTCGCCAACGGCACGACGAGTCGATGAAGGTCTTTTATCAACCCTTCCGTCAATGGAATACCGGCTTTCGCCCTTCCACGGACAAAATTCCAGGCCCGGTCATGACCTCTTACGGACTCATAGTCAGGGACCCTCATTTCCCTAGGGATGATTCCGTCGATGAGCACCATCTTAACATCCAGTAAGGTCAAGGGACTTCCGTCCAGGGACGTCGAATCGCAGGTAAAGCGAATCCGAAATTCTTCCCGCCAATCGTTTTTTTCAAAATCACTCAAGGTCTGCCAAATCTGATGAAACAAGGTTATTTTTTCTTCCAATGGCATCATGGGGACCTCCCAAAACAGCGGAGAACGACAACGCTTCCTAAAAAGGACTTGTCGAATCATTATCCCTTCTCCGACAAGTGCCTTATCTCTATATAATTCATTATATCATAAACCGCCATCCCGTCTCGGCGTCTAAAAGGCAAAAAGAAACTCCTCACGGCAGGCAAAACAAATCCTGTCTGAGGAGTTTTTCGTTTAAATCGTCTGTTTACACGTTTCCGGCGTAAAGACCAGACGCGGTTAGTAAAGGAGCATTTGTCCTTCATGGCGTCAAAGAGGGCCCCTTCTTTAAAGAATTCAGCCTTGCCGGTCAAAAGGCATCCCGTGCCATGCCCATCTTGCCCTGTACTTCGTGGCTCCCGAGGGAGACTTCGATGTACGGATTGTCATGGACGTTCTTTTGGGAATCCTCCTTTACGGATTGCCGACCTTGGCCAGCATATCCTGAACGGCCTGATATTCACTGTCAGCGGCAAAATTGTGTTGACTCTTCCCTTTTACGTCATAGCGCAGCCAAACCTTGCCGTCGGCCATGACCTTACAGTCTTTCACGGAAAAGACGACGGGCTGGTCGTCAGAAAAACCGGGACGGGCCATGAACAAGGTCTGCGTGTCGGCACTGCCGTCGGCTGCCGGGGCGATGACGACGCTCACTTCGTCGCATAAGCCCTGTTGGAGGAAGCTCCAGTTGATGGCTCCGCCTCCGCCGAGCATGACCGAATCGAGGTGAAGGACGTCTTTTAATTTGCGGCAGGTCAGTTCCAGGTCGATGCGGTCTTTCCCGCAGATCAAATAGCTGACGCCCTTGTCGCGCAGGTAGGCTTTATAAGCATTCGTCGCCTGTTCCGACAGGACTTCGACGACCTGAGCTTTTTCATGGCCGTAGAAATCGGTGAGCTGTCCCTCTTCCCAGGCCACGCGGCCTTTGGAGTCGGTGACGATGAGGTAGAACCCCGTCTTGCCGTCATCGGCGAGAAAATCTCCGGCCGGGACGGGAGCGGCGCCTTCATCGACGTCAGGTGTCTTATAAAAGGTGAAGTTGTCTTCCACCGTCGTCCGGCCGTTTAAGAGGGCCTGAGGCTTAAAGTACGCCTTGGGGCCGGAAAACAAGGTGTAGAACGAGTCTTCTTCAGCGTTTGTTTCTTCGATCCAAAGGTATTTCCCCATGATCTTGCCGTCAAGAGACGTCTCCATATGGCAGAAGATGTGGGGTCGATTGGCTTTGTCCATGAAACTGCCTCCTTCGAAAGAAACGAGATCCTATATAATATAGGTATAAATGGCTTAGAGGAAATCCTTGATTTTTTCCCGCTTGCCCCAGTTGCGAAGCTTGCTTAATGCCTTACCTTCAATCTGGCGGATACGTTCACGGGTGACGTTAAAGTGCTGGCCTACTTCTTCCAAGGTCCGCGGCCGGCCGTCTTTGAGGCCGAAGCGAAGGTAGAGGACTTTTCGTTCGCGGTCGGTGAGACACGAGAAGACGTCTTCGATCTGTTCTTTCAAGAGGATGAAGGACGCTGCGTCATCGGGCGCTACGGCTTCCGAGTCTTCGATGAAGTCGCCTAAGTGGGAGTCTTCTTCTTCGCCGATCGGCGTTTCGAGGGAGACCGGTTCCTGGGCAATCTTCATGATTTCCCGAACGCGTTCGACGGGGATATCCATCTTTTCAGCGATTTCTTCCGGAAGGGGTTCGCGGCCCTTGTCCTGAAGGAGCTGACGGGAAATACGGATCAGTTTATTGATCGTTTCGACCATGTGGACCGGGATTCGAATAGTCCGGGCCTGGTCGGCAATGGCACGGGTAATGGCCTGGCGAATCCACCAGGTAGCATAGGTACTGAATTTATAGCCCTTGCTGTAGTCGAATTTGTCGACGGCTTTGAGAAGGCCCAGATTGCCTTCCTGAATGAGGTCCAAGAAGAGCATGCCTCGGCCGACGTAACGCTTGGCAATGCTGACGACCAGGCGCAGGTTGGCGTCGGTCAGTTTTTTCTTGGCAATGGTGCCGGCTTTTATATCTTCTTCCGTCGCTTCAGGAGCGTTCCCCTGTTCAATGGCCTTAGCCAGGGTAATTTCTTCCGTTGCCGACCTAAGAGGGGCACGCGGCCGATTTCTTTTAAATACATGCGGACCGGGTCGTCGATGTTGATGCCTTCGGGCACGCTGAGGTCGACGGTGTGCATATCCGGTACTTTTCCGTATCTTCATCATCTATGTCATCACGATCGCGCATGGAGTCATCTTCACCGATGATGTCGATGCCCTTATCGGCAAAGAGTTCATACATCTTGTCGATTTGGTCCGGCGTCAAGTCGTCTTCTTCCATGAGGTTCATGATTTCCGTATAGGTCAGGCTGCCCTTCTTCTGCCCCGTTTGCAGGAGTTGCTGTATGTGCTGCAGGGCCAGTTCCCGACGTTCTTTTTTCCGTCAGGGCCGGTTTTCGCCGACGTGTCTTTCTTCTTCGTCGTCTTGCGGCGTACGGTCTTCTTTGTCGTTTTATTCGTTTCGTTCATATCGTCTGTCTTTTTATTCACCATGATGTACAGGCTCCTTTCTGCTCCTTAAGACCATTGCTTCATTTCATCGTTAATTTGTTTGCAGATGGCAAGCTCAGCTGCCAATCTTGCATCGCCGGTGCGGCTATAGCCGGCAGCCAGGCGGCTGTGTTCAAGGTACTGTTTTTGCAGGTCCGCCAGGCGAAACCGTTTGACATAATCCATCAACACGTTTTCGTCCAACGGGACATCTTGCAGAACCATAATTCTTGCAACTTCTTCGGCCTCCTCAGGAGTTAATTTTTGCTGGATGTCATGTAGTGTGTACATCCCTTGGTGTGCATATGTATCTAATATAATTTGATAAATACGGCGGCGCCGTTCATCGGCAAAGAACACCGGGTCTACTTTCGCGCGGATGCGCTCACAAGCCGTCGGCTTTTCCAAGAGAAAGCGCAGGATGTTTTCTTCGGCGACTGCCATGGTTCCCGTGCCGCGGGCGGCAGCATTGTGCTGCGATACGGACGGCGAGATGACGACCTGCTGTTGTCCGGCCTCCGGATGGGCTGCGACGTATTTATTAAATTCACTGCGAACGGCGTCTTCGCCGATTTGCAGCTGGCCGGCCATTTTTTTCAAAAAGGCCTCTAAGAGGACCCGATTGTCGACAGCAGCGACGACGGGGAGAACCATGGCCGTAATGGCCGACTTCCCTTCCAAGGTCGCCGCATCGTAAAGCGTCAGGGCCCGTCTCAGCATGTAGTCGAGAACGTTGGGCGCATCGCCTACGGCTTCCCGGAATTTGTCCGGCCCGGCAGCATTGATGTATTCATCAGGGTCCTTCCCTTGCGGCAGGGACAGGATGCGAATGTGCATGCCGAGGCCTCTGACGATGGTCATGGCCCGCTGGGTGGCCTGGCGACCGGCGCCGTCCATATCGTAGGCCAGGACGAGTTCTTTAGCCTGACGCTGCAGGAGCCGTGCCTGTTCATCGGTAAAGGACGTCCCCAAGGACGCTACGACGTTGTGAATGCCCCGGTTATGGGCCGAGATGACATCCATATAGCCTTCTACCAAAATGGCCCGCCCTTCTTCGAAAATCGCCTTATGGGCCATATCCATGGCAAACAAGAGGCGCCGTTTATTGAAGATCGGCGTTTCCGGGGAATTGAGGTATTTCGGCTTGCTGTCGTCGAGGACTCGCCCGCCGAAACCGACGATGCGGCTGCGGCCGTCGCGGATGGGAAACATGACCCGGCCGCGAAAAGCGTCGTAATAGTGGCCGTTTTTTTCTTTTGCCAGACCCAGTGCAACCAGTTCTTTGCCGGTGACGCCCTTTTTCATAAAGGCGCCGGTCAGCTTATCCCAGCTGTCCGGTGCAAAGCCCAGCTTAAAGGCGTCAATCGTATCGCCCGATACGTGACGCTTGTGAAAATAGGCCAGCCCCGGTTCCCCGTAATGGGTCTTTACCAGGCAGTTATGGAAGAAATTCCCTGCCATTTCATTAATTTCATAGAGTCGGTCCCGCAGTTTATCGCGGGCTACTTCTTCAGCCGACCGTTCGACGACGGGCAGGGCAATATGGGCCCGTTCGGCCAATCGTTCGACGGCGTCTGCAAAGGAAAGGTTTTCTTTTTTCATAATGAACTGAAAGACGTCGCCGTGGGCATGACAGCCGAAGCAGTAAAAAAATCCTTTATCGGCCGTGACGCTGAAGGACGCCGTCTTTTCATTATGGAAAGGACAGCAGGCCCAAAAATTGCGGCCCCGTCTGTTCAGCGAGACGTAATCCGAGATGACGCTGACGATGTCATTGGCCTGGCGAACCTGTTCAATAAATTCGCTGGAAAACCGTTTCACTCCTTATCACCTGCTTTGTTTCAATTAAGCTGATGTATTTATATATTCTCTGTCGACCTGTCCAATTCCTTCTTTTTGAAAGGCCCTTTTCGCAGAAATGCCAAAAACGGATACATAGCCTTTCTATGTTATACTATTTCGACGCATAGCGTCAAGTTTCCTGTTTCTGAAGATGAAATTTTCTCCATTTTCTCAAAATCAGCGTATTTCCTTGCTTGCGGGCTAAAATATAGCCCACCTCTTTTCCTGAAATGTGTGGATTTATTTATTTCTATTGGGTATAATAAGGATAGACAACGCCAAGATAGAGGAATATGCCAATGATTCATTTTACAGTCGGTCCGCTCCACCGGCCTACGACCGTAGCCGGCGCGATGAAACACTTCGGCGTCTCATCAACACTAAGACGCCGCATCAAGCACAGCGGCAGCTGTACCATCAACGGCCAGCCTGCCTCGACGCGCGATTTCGTCCGGGAAGGGGATGTCGTGTCCATCGTCATTCCCGTCAAAAACGAATTTGCACCCGAGGATATCCCCATCGGCATCGTCTACGAAGACGACTACCTCATGGTCATCGATAAGCCGGCAGGCATCTTAATGCATCCGACGTCGGCCGTTCGAGACGGGACGTTGGCCAACGCCGTGGCCTATCACTACGCCGCGACAGGTCAGCACTGCTCGTATCACCCCATGCATCGCCTCGACAAAAATACGTCGGGCCTGTGCATGGTCGCCAAAGAACCGCAGATCCAGTACGCCTTCGACAAAAAAGATCTCAGCTATAAACGGCTGTATCTGGCCATTTGTCAGGGACGATACCCTGCGCGGGTCACAACTGTACACGCCCCCATCGGAAGATGTCCCGACAGCATCATTACCCGCTGCGTCAGGCTCGACGGCAAACCGGCTCATTCCGATTTCACCTGCCTGGCGAGGTCCGCTGAATACAGCCTGCTCCAAGTAGTGCTTCATACCGGACGGACTCATCAGATCCGGGTCCACAGCAGTTATCTCGGCTATCCCCTCTTAGGGGACGACCTCTACGGCGGCAGCCGGCGCCTCATACAGCGTCAGGCCCTCCACGCCTACTGCCTGCAGTTTACCCACCCCATGACGCATCGCTTCATTACCGTTAATTCCCGGCTGCCTGAAGATATGGGCGCCCTCGTCCGCCAGGCCGGCTGGAATTATATACATTAACACTATTCTATACGTAACTTGTAGGAGGAATGTAAACATGCCATTAATTGGAACTACAGAAATGTTTAAAAAAGCCTATGAAGGCCACTAATGCCATCGGTGCATTCAACATCAACAACATGGAAATCGTCCAGGCTGTCACAGAAGCCGCTGCTGAATTGAAATCCCCGATCATCCTTCAGGCTCTGCCGGTGCCCGCAAATATGCGAAACCGTCGTACTTGAAACATCTCGTAGCCGCAGCCCTGGAAGATTACGATCTCCCCATCGCCCTTCACCTCGACCACGGTGCTGACTTTGAAACCTGCAAAGACTGCATCGACGGCGGATTCACGTCTGTCATGATCGACGGCTCCAAACATTCTTTCGAAGACAATATTGCTTTGACGAAAAAGTCGTTGATATGCTCATTCCAAGGGCGTCGTCGTCGAAGGCGAACTCGGTCAGCTGGCCGGCATCGAAGACGATGTCAACGTCTCGGCTGAAGAAGCTCACTACACCCGTACCGGAAGAAGTCGAAGAATTCGTCATCCCGTACGGCGTCGATTCCTTGGCTATCGCTATCGGCACCAGCCACGGCGCTTTCAAATTCACTCCGGAACAGTGCACGCGCAACGCAGACGGCGTTCTCGTACCGCCGACGCTCCGCTTCGACATCCTCGAAGACGTTTCCAAACGCCTGCCGGGCTTCCCGATCGTACTCCACGGTGCTTCCTCGGTCGTACCGGAATACGTCAAGATCATCAATGCCAACGGCGGCGACTTGGCTGACGCTGTCGGCATCCCTGAAGATCAGCTCCGCAAAGCAGCATCTCTCTCGGTCTGCAAGATCAACATCGACTCCGACCTCCGTCTCGGCCTGACTGCCGGCATCCGCCAGCACATGGCTCAGCATCCGGATCACTTCGACCCGCGTCAGTACCTGACCGACGGCCGTCAGTTCGTTCACGACATCGTAGCGCATAAGATCAAAGCCGTCCTCGGTTCGGAAGGTAAAGCCTAATCGCATGTCCTGCAAAAAACTATTGATTTTTTCTGTGGCATATGGTAAAATTTTTTCTAGTGTTCTGTAAATTAGGGAGGTGAATCCATTGCCGCAGATTAAATCCAACATGAAAACGATGGAAAAGACGCAGCTCGTCATGCAGCTAACTCTCGAGTAAAATCTTCCGTTCATACCGCTATCCGCCGTACGAACGAAGCCATCCTCGGCGGTGACGCTGATGCCGTTAAACAGGCATTTGATAAAGCTAGCAGCGTAATCGACAGCGCCGCACGTAAAGGCGTTCTCCATAAAAATACGGCAGCTCGTAAAAAATCCCGTTTGGCTTCCAAAGTCAATGCGATGGGCAAATAAGTTGAACTGTAGAAAAAGCGTTGTCATCTAAGACAACGCTTTTTTCGTATAAGGAGGTTTTCATGTTCCCCCATCTCCACCAATGGCGTCATTTTTTGACCCTGTTCTTCCCTGCTCCTGACCCAGATGGCCCAAGTCGGCACGTCGGTCTTCAGCTCGATTTTCAGCGGCCGCGCCGGTACGGTCGATCTGGCCGGTGTCGCCGTCGCTGTCAATATTTGGATTCCCGTCTTTGCCGGCCTGTGCGGCATCTTCTTCGGCATCTCACCGATCATCGCCCAGCTCCGCGGTGCTAAAAAGACGGAAGAAATTCCCATATATATCATGCAGAGCCTCTACCTGAGCCTGGCCTTTACGGTCTTTATTTTTCTTACAGGCTATGTGCTGCTGCCGCCCTTTCTCGACTTCATGGGCCTGGAACCGCAGGTTCATTATATTGCCTGGGAATATCTTAAAGCCTTGTCCTTAGGCCTCGTTCCCATCTGCCTCCAGGCGACGATTCGCTACGTCGTCGACGCCCACGGCAAGACCCAGGTATCGATGGCGATCCTCATGACCAACTTGGTTCTTACCATCATCCTCTTTCGCCTGCTCATCTTCGGCGCCGGCCCCATTCCGGCCATGGGCGGTATCGGAACGGGCTATGCCATCACCATTGCGTCATGGATTTCTTTTCTCCTCTTCGTCGCCGTCCTGACCTTTATGGAGCCCTTTCGCTCGTATGGTCTATGGAAGCACCTGCGGCCTTTCAGCTGGCACCATGCCTATCATCAGTTGGAACTTGGCATTCCCATCTTCATCGCCGTCTTCTGTGAAACCAGCCTCTTTTCCATCGTCGGCCTGTTGATGGCCGGTCGTCGCACCTTATATCTCGCCGCCAACCAGGCCGCTATCAGCTTCACGACCTTGACCTACACCATTCCCTGGAGCATCAGCCTGACAGCGACCATCGTCATCGGCTATGAAGTAGGCGCCAAAAACTACGCTGTCGCCCGGCAGTACGCCGTCCTCTGTCAGCTCACAGCCCTCTTCATTGCCATCGGCGTGACCCTCTTTACCTACGTCTTCGTCGACGACATTGCCGCCATCTTTACGACGGATGCCGAAACCTTGCTGGCTTTGCGCAGCTTCCTCTTGTGCGCCGTGGCCTTTGCCTTCTGCGATGCCATGGGGACGCCCGTCCAGGGCATCCTGCGCGGCTATAAAGACGTCCGCATCATTACCTACATCGCCTTTATCACCTACTGGTTCATCAGCATTCCCATGGGCTATGCCATGGCCCATCTCACGCCGTACGGCCCCTTCGGCTACTGGCTCAGCCTGATCATCAGCCTGGCCATCAACGCCGCGGCCCTCAACTGGCGGCTGTGGAAACAGACGGCCTGGCGTTTATCATAGTTATATAAAGGAGTTGATTCCTATGCCAACGATTGAACAATTAACGGCCTATGCACAGGTATTACTGCAAAAAGGCCTCAATCTTCAAAAAGAACAGACCTTAGTCATCAATGCCCCCGTCGAAGGCCACGACTTCGTCACCTTACTGAGTAAAGAAGCCTACACCATGGGTGCCTCCGAAGTCGTCGTCAACTGGCGTTCCGACGACATGACCCGCCTGCGCTACGAACACGAAGACCTGTCGTCTTTTGAAGTCCCTGCCCGATTGGCGCCGCGACTTCAGCCTTCATTACTACCATAAAAAAGCGGCCTTCCTGAGCCTCATTTCGGCCAATCCAAAACTCCTGACGGCATCGATACGAAGAAGATCTTTGCCCAACAAAAGGCGCACAATAAGGCCTTAAAAGAATATATCGACGGCATGATGGCCTCGAAAACGACGTGGCTCGTCGCCGCCGTACCGAGCGCCGTCTGGGCCAAGCTCCTCTATCCTGATCTTGATGCCGACAAAGCCTATGACGCCCTTTGGAACCAGATTCTCCAATCGTCAAGAGCCGATGGGAAAGACCCCTTGGCCGACTGGGACGAGCATCTCTCGAATCTCAAAAACCGCCGGACGTGGATGACGAATCAGCACTTCACGAGCCTTCACTATACCAACAGCCTGGGCACGGATCTTACCGTCGGCCTTCCCGATAACCATATCTGGCAGGGCGGCATGGAAGAAACGGAAACAGGCATCTTATTCAATGCCAACGTGCCGACGGAAGAAATCTACTCGGCCCCCAAGGCCGATGCCGTAAACGGTACAGTATACAGCACGCGTCCCCTCGTCTACAACGGCAACACCATCGACCACTTCCACCTGACCTTTAAGGACGGCAAGGTCGTCGACGCCGCTGCCGAAATCGGCGAAGACGTCTTAAAAAAACTCGTCGCCGTCGATGAAGGCGCCGGCCGCCTGGGCGAAGTGGCCCTCATCCCCTACGCCTCTCCCATTTCCCTGTCGGGCATCTTATTCTACGAAACCTTATTCGATGAAAATGCCTCCTGCCATTTAGCCCTGGGCGCGTCGTACCCGACCTGCCTTGAAGGCGGCACGGAACTCGACAAAGAAGGCCTTTCTAAAGCCGGCCTCAACGATTCCATGATCCACGTCGACTTCATGGTCGGTTCCAAAGACCTTACCATTACGGGCCTAAAAAAAGACGGCACCGTCGTCCCGGTATTCACCAACGGAAACTGGGCCGAGTAAAGATTACTTATTGACAACGGCAAAAAGCCGTGCTATTATAAGTTGCAACAAACGATATACCTTTCATCCAGAGCAGCTGAGGGACTGGCCCGATGACGCTGCGGCAACCCCCATTCGGGAAGGTGCCAAGTCCACCGGAACATTCCGACAGATGAAGTAACACCGTATTGACGGCCGTCATCTGCATGACGGCCTTTTTTATTGTCTTTATCCCCTGTACGCCTGGCTCAAGGAGTGATACTGTGATTACCTTAAAGAACATTACCAAAACCTACGGCGGCGCTGCCCAAATCCAAGCCTTAAAGGGCATCAACCTGACCATCGAAGACGGCGAGATTTTCGGCATCATCGGCAAGAGCGGCGCCGGTAAATCGACCCTCGTCCGCTGCATCAATATGCTGGAAAAACCGACCAGCGGCGAAGTCATCATCGACGACAAAGACCTGTGCAAAATGAGCGAATCCCAGCTTCGGGCAGAACGCAAAAATATCGGCATGATTTTCCAGCACTTCAACCTCCTCTCGTCGCGGACGGTTGCCGAAAACATCGCCTTCCCCTTGGAACTGGTCGGCGCCTCGAAAGACGTCATCCATAAAAAAGTCGAATCCCTCTTGGAACTGGTCGGCCTCAGCGACCGCGCCGCCAACTATCCGTCCCAGCTCTCAGGCGGCCAGAAGCAGCGCGTCGGCATTGCCCGGGCCCTTGCCAGCGACCCCAAGATTCTCCTTTGCGACGAAGCGACGTCGGCCCTCGACCCGCAGACGACGAAATCTATCTTGGAACTCCTCCAGGACATCAACCAGCGCCTGGGCATTACCATCGTCATCATCACCCATGAAATGGCCGTCGTCCAAAACATCTGCCATCGGGCAGCCGTCATCGAAGGCGGCGTCATCAAGGAACTGGGCCGCGTCGTCGACATCTTCACCAATCCCCAGTCCCAGACCATGAAGGACTTCGTCACGTCCGTCATCAACATGGAACTGCCGAAGGGGATCAAGAATCTCGGCGTCTCCGATCAACCGACGCCGGACCGGGATATGCTCGTTCGCCTGCGCTTTAAAGGTCAGGCTACCCATGAACCGGTCGTCTCGGAAATCGTCAGCACCTTCCACGTCAAGGTCAGCGTCCTCTACGGCAACATCGACTACATCCAGGATGAACCCTTCGGCTACTTGATCATCGTCATCATGGGCGATATGGAAACGCAGGCCAAGGCCTTCTCGTATATTAAAACATTACCGATAGGAAGTGAGGTATTAGGTTATGTCCCAAGAAATCATTAAGTTAATGCTCCAAGGCATTGAAGAAACGTTCTATATGGTCGCCGTGGCCACGGTCATTGCCGGCATCATCGGCATTCCCCTGGGCGTCACTCTGGTTACGACCAGCAAGGGCCACATCCTGCAAAACCTCTTCATCAACCGGATTTTGGGCACCATCGTCAACATCATCCGTTCCGTGCCCTTCATCATCCTCATGGTGGCCATCATCCCCTTGACCCGACTCATTGCCGGCACATCCATCGGTACGGCAGCGGCCTGCGTCCCCTTGACCATCGTCGCCATTCCCTTCCTCAGCCGCCTCGTCGAAACGTCGATCCGCGATGTCGATTACGGCCTCGTCGAAGCTGCTGAATCCATGGGAGCTACGCCCTTCCAGATCATCCGCAAGGTCCTCCTGCCGGAAGCTTTGCCGACGATCATCAACAACGTCACCGTCCTCATCGTCAACCTCATCGGCGCATCGGCCATGGCCGGTGCCATCGGCGGCGGCGGCCTCGGGGACATCGCCATCCGCTACGGCTACCAGCGCTTCCGTCCCGACGTCATGCTGGCGACGATCATCATCCTCATCGTCGTCGTCAACCTCATCCAGTACGGCGGCGACTTGGCATCGCATAAAAAGAATAAGAAATAAAAGAATCTCCCGACATGGTCATGAACACAACGTTCTCATGGCCATGTCTTTTTTTATACTTGCCGCTTCCGATAAAAATAGTTATACATCGCCCACTTATATAACGTTGTCCCAAAAAAAGTGCCTTATCCCCAAAGGATAAAGCACTTTTACGATTATAGAGATATTTCAATTATTTCATGCATCTTCACCTGACGAAGTATAGTCAGACTCGCTTTAACGTACCATATACTTCACTATTGTCCGCTGCCATGACCATTTGATTTCCCGGCTTCCCTATAATTTGAAATGCCGGTTTGCCGTCCACATAGCCAACCGTAATGACATCATTCTTAGGGCTCATTTCTACCTGTAAAACACCGTTGTTATCGTATAACTGATTTCCTACGACTTTCCCTAAGGGCATTCCCGTCGGATCTTCAATCATGGTCGCATTGGAAGTGATGTCATAATGGTATCGTCCAATGGGCATATTTCCGTCGGCTGCCAATATGTTCCCCTCTTTAAAGGTCATGGAAGCCGTGCCGTCCGCCGTCTGGAACATGATCCCCTGGCCGTCAGTCGGCAAATATTGTACCATGGAATTGGGATCCATCACAAATCCGGCCTGGTGAAATTGAGGGAGCGAAGCCTCCATAAAGGAAGGCATATCCGGAAAGGCAGCTATACTTTCCGCTAAGGGTTCTGCCCCGACGACAGACGATGAATCGGCCTCCATAGGCTCGGATAAGGTCCCCGCCGTATCCTGCGGGAGGCTCGAATCGGGCGAAACGGCACCGGAAGACGGATTTCCCAAAAAATCCTGTCCCGCCGGCAAATCCACGTCCGGTGAAATCGAAGGCGTTCCTGCCGAATCGACGTCCGGCCCGACATCGTAAGCAGCAGTACCTGTATCGGCAAGGCCATAGTCGAATTGGCCCCAGTCAAAGTTATCGACGACATGATGGACACTTAAGGCAGGAACCGAAATCAGCCCGACGATGCCCACGATAAAGAAGATGGCCGTAACCGGCACTACCGTCAATAATCGCATGGATTCCAAGAAGGGCATGCCCTTCCGCTCCTCTTTTCTTAAAAAAAGATGAATGGCCAAGGGCGGACCGAATAGCCCCATCAAAAGAGCAACAAACGAAACCGTAAATAAGAAGGGTACCTGCATCAATCCACCCAGCCCTAATGCGACGACTCCTACAATCCAAGAAAAGATGCCTGCAATCATAATGACGACATAGATACCAATGTAGCGGAGATATTTTCGGATAAACTTCCATTTCTTACGATTGGCCCAAATGGAAAGGGCCAAAAAAACCGGGAAAAACAACCGAAGAAAATCTTTCCCTAAAGCCGAAAAAATTAATAAGGCAATGGAGAGAGAAATAAATATCCCTAACAGCAATTTTAGAAAATAGCTTAAAACGCCTGCCTTAAAAAGGATATATATCCCTACGCATATAGAAAACAAGGCAACCAATCCATAGATACCGCCGGCCGTATCGGCCATCGACTGAAAATGGTAGTATTCGTTTTCCAAATTCGCCATCTGCCTACTATAGCCAAAGCCATCAACCATATCTCCCCGAAGGGTGCCAAAAGCTAAGGAATATGCTTTCGTAAGGGCATAGTTTTTTACGAATAGACAAATCGAAGAAAGAAGGGTCGTGACCCACATAAACACGAGAAACGCCGTGTACCTGCTGTGATCCGTCGGAAAACGACCGCCATAATTTTCCTGTTTCATATTCGGATCGGGATTTACCAAGCCGTGAATAATATTTTTGGCATTCCCCGAGGCTGCAGCCTTCGTTGATTTTACGACTTTGTCAAACAGGTCGGCCGCTTTATCTTTCGCAGCATTCAAAGATTCATCTATATTCGATGTATCGCTCTTTGTCCTGCAAGAACGGTTGTCTTCCCTTGCCTTTATGTCTGACGCTGCCTCTGCCTTTATATTTGACGCTGCCATTTCCTCCTTGTTCAACGAAACCCGTTCGTCCTCGGGGTTAATGGCTTTTCCACATTTAGAACAAAATCTGGCACCTTTCACCAGCTTTGCTCCGCAAAATCTGCAAAACATCCGCATCTGCTCCTCTCTTATTTTTCATCAATATACAAGATATGCAATTCTATCCCCTCTCATTCTATATATTTTGTGTTTATTTTGTCAAATATATCAATAATATAAACGTTCATAATACTTATAAATCTTATTTTTTTCATCTAAAAAATTATAAAATGATGGATAAATCCGTATAAAGTAAACGGTTTTTACGTTATATATTCATAAGATTAATATGTATTTCAGTATAACAAAAAACGTCTTGTGAACCGGCTATGTTCACAAGACGCTAATGTATACTCTTTTTTATGCTTCTAATTGACCGACGATGTCGCTGATATGGGCGATGCCCTGGTCTTTACAGTATTGGTCGAGGCCTTCGGCGACGGTTTCGACAGCTCGGGGGTCGACGAAGTTATGGGCGCCGACGGCAACCGTGCTGGCACCGGCCAGCATGAATTCGACGGCATCCTGCCAGGTCACGATACCACCGAGACCGAGGATGGGAATGGAGACGGCCTTCGACGCCTGCCAAACCATGCGCAGGGCGATGGGCTTTATGGCAGGACCCGACAATCCGCCGGTGATGTTGCCCAAAATGGGACGGCGCGTCGTGATGTCGATGGCCATGCCGGTCAGGGTGTTGATGAGAGAAATGGCATCGGCACCGGCTGCTTCGACAGCCTTGGCCATGGTCGTAATGTCCGTAACGTTGGGCGATAATTTGACGATGACCGGCTTTTTCGTGTTGTCCTTGACACTGCGCGTAACGGCGGCAGCCGCTTCGGGCTGGGTACCGAAGACGATACCCCCTTCTTTGACGTTCGGGCAGGAAATATTGACTTCAAGGCCTGCGACGCCGTCGACGTCGAGGTCAGCTGCAATTTGTCCGTATTCTTCGACACTGCCGGCGGAGACATTGACGATGAGCGGCGTTTGACAGGAAGACGTTACCTTCGGCAGGATGTCCCGTTTAAAGGCGTCGACACCGGGGTTTTCCAAACCGATGCAGTTGAGCATGCCTGCCGGCGTTTCGGCGACGCGGACACCGGGATTACCCGGCCGAGGCAAAGGCGTAATCCCTTTGGAAATGATGGCCCCGACGGCGTCGAGGTCGAGAAAATCACTGTATTCAATGCCGAATCCGAAGGTTCCCGATGCCCCCATGACGGGCGTTTTCATCGAGATGCCGGCGAATTCGACGGCAATCCGTTCACTGATCATCAGAAGACCTCCTTTGCCGAAAAGACAGGGCCGTCGGTGCAGACTTTATAGCGCTTGCCGTCCAGTTTGCTTTCAAAGGTACAGCCCAAGCAGACGCCGATGCCGCAGGCCATCCGCTTTTCCATAGAGACTTCACAATCGATGCCGGCTTTAGCTGATGCTTCGGCAATGGTCTTCATCATCATCGTCGGACCGCAGACCGATACGCGGTCGATGGGATGTTCCGAAAAGATTTTAGGCAGGGCGTCGACGGCAAAGCCTTTGATACCCTTCGAGCCATCATCGGTAGTAACGTAAATTTCTTCGGCGTAGGGTTCAAAAAACTCGGTCCAAAACGTTTCCGCTGCCGTCTTGCCGGCGACGAGCACGATGGGATGATCAAGCTGTTTCGCCAAGAAGATGAGCGGCGCAAGGCCGACGCCGCCGCCAGCCAGGAGGACTTTCCCCGGCGTCGTCGTAAAGATGCCGTCGCCTAAGGGGCCTTCGACGTTCAAGACATCGCCGGGACGGAGATCCTTCATTTCTTCCGTGCCGATACCGACTAAGCGGTAAATAATGGTCACCGTTCCCGCATCAATATCGGCGTCAACGATACCGAAGGGACGGCGCAAAAAGGTCTGTCCCCCATCGCGGTGGACGTTGACAAACTGGCCGGCCTTGGCTTCTCGGGCCGTCTTCGGTGCCTTGAAGACCATTTTCCAGACTTCCGGAATGATGGCTGTATTTTCGACAATGGTCGCCATTTCCACAAATTTTTTCACCCTCTGATCATCCTTCCTCATTTCTATATAGCGATTCTATTATTCCACAAATCGCTCAAAAAGTCCACATCCGAGTTGACGTCTTTTAGATCTCTTCACCCTATCCTTGACGCCATCCCATAATCCGGATATACTTACTATACTAGGAACCATGTTCTGCTGTTCAACGGCAGACAAGCCTTCGCGGTTTGCCATCCTATGTACGTCACTTGTGGCGTATGGGATGGGCATGGGGCCTTTTTTATGATGTCATGAAATAGTATTACTTATATTTCTAATCGAAACGGCTTAAGGACGGTTCCTTTTTTCCAGTTTGACGCCGGACTTTCCTTTGCCCTTATATGACATTACGGTTTTGTGCCTTATCAAGGCTGCCTTCGATTGTCGACTCTCAGCTCAGGCTCTTTTGAAGGCATCATTGACGCCATCCTATATTTCAGATATACTTATAAAACTAGGAACCATGTTCTGTCGTTTGTAAACGACAGACAGACCGTTACGGTTTGCCACTCGCTGTACATCATCTGATGATGTATTGGTGGACATGGCTCTTTTTTATGCCCTGAAACAAAACCTGATGATGCTGTATCGGCCGGAGTTTCTCCTTCGGCTGCAAATAGCTGCCACATTTCTAAAAGTCAGGTATTACCTTTTGCGCGATTCCTTGTAAAGCCGCTCGGAAGGCATCATTGACACCACAACAACGAGGTTGTTATACTGATAATATAAAAGGACGTCCCCTCATTTTGCATGCCCTGATGCGGTATGCGGCAGGGGACGTCTTTTTTATGGTTCAACGCATCCATCGTAACGACGCCCATCGGGCTGCACACGGATTTCAGGCACCTGCTGTCAAAATTGCCGCTTCTTGCCGATTTCTTTGCGCATCTTTTCCATATTGCCCCGGAATACGCTTCTTTCCTGCATGGCAATCCGTGTATAAAGGACGTCGCCAATGGCCATGTGGATCAAGCGCGAGGCCCCGGCTTCCGACGTGTACTGAACTTCGCGGCCCATGCCGCAGAGGCAGATATCGGCTTCTTCCGCCAGGAGCGACCGTCCGTGGCTGGTAATGACGATGATGCCGGCACCGGCCTTCTTGGCCGCCCGAACGGACTGGAGGAGCTCCTTTGTAGCCCCGCTGTGAGAGACGGCAATGACGACGTCCCCTTCTGTCATCAAGGCCGCTTCTGTGACCTGCATATGGGAATCGGATTCGGCCCGGATGGCCAAGCCCAGGCGCAAAAACCGGGTCTCCATATCGGCACAGACCGTGGCCGAATTGCCGAAGCCAAAGACATAGACTCTGTTGGCCGCCAAAACCATAGCCGCCGCCCTATCGAGGGCCTCATAATCGAGGAGACTCAGCGTATCCTGAAGTCCTTCAGATATATTGGCAAAGATTTTGGAGGCTACGTCGCTGCCGCCGTCGCCGGAGGCGATATCGTGAAAATCTTTTTGCGGCGCTGTCGACAGCCCTGCGGCCAGCATCACTTTCAATTCTTTCAGGCCGCTGCAGCCTAATTTCTTACAAAACCGTGAAATGGTGATTTCTGAACTTTCCGTCTGCGCCGCCAAGTCGGCTACGGTCTGTTCCATGACGATGCCGGCGTGATTGGCAATATAATCGGCAATACGGCGCTCTGACTTAGTCAGACCGCCGTATACACTGCGCAGGACGGGAAATCGCTGGATGTTTGCTTCTTCCATAAGATTCTCTCCTACTCATTATTTACTTTCTTATTTTACCCTACAAATACATTTAAGACAAGGACGCCGATGAGGCCCATGACGGCGATAATCGTTTCCAGGGCGCACCACGTGCGGACTGTTTCTTTGATGGTCAGGCCGAAAAATTCTTTGAACAGCCAGAAACCGGGGTCATTGGGCGGGCTGAAGATGAGCGACCCGGCACCGGTTGCCAGTACCATCAATTCCGGGTTGGCACCGGTAGCGACAGCAATGGGGGCGGCAATCCCACCGGCCGTGAGGGCTGCGACGGTGGCCGAACCGCAGGCCGTGCGGATGACGGCAGCTACCAGCCAAGCCAGGAAGAGCGGCGAGAGGTCGGAGTTGGCTACCAGTTCGCCGATATAAAGACCGAGGCCGCTGTCGATGAGGACCTGCTTCAAGGCACCGCCGCCGCCGACGATGAGTAAAATCATGGCAATGGCAAGGACTGCATCCTGTACGGTCTTCATGACGTCTTCCATAGATTTGCCGCGGCCGATGCCGAAGGTATAGATAGCGATGGCCACAGAAATGGTCAGGGCAATATCGGGCTGGCCGAAGAAGGTCAGGACGTGACGCAGGGGCAAATCGGCATCCATGGTCAATTTAGAGATAGCCGATGCGGCCATGAGGATGACCGGAACCAGGGCCGTAAAGACGGAGATGCCGAAGCCGGGCATTTCGTCGTCCTTAAAGATTTTCGGATTGTACATGCCCTTAGGGATTTCCGGATTGATATCCTTGGTCAAGTTGCAGTACAAGGGGCCGGCGACGATGGCCGTCGGAATGGCAATGGCGGCGCCGTACAATAAGGTCGTGCCGATATCGGCATTATAGATGATGGCAATGGCCGTCGGACCGGGATGAGGCGGCAGGAAACCGTGGGTGACCGACAGGGCCGCTGCCATGGGGATACCGACTTCGAGGAGAGGGATCTTCGCTTCGGCGGCGATCGTAAAGACTAAGGGAATGAGAAGGACGAAGCCGATTTCATAAAACAAGGCGATGCCGACGATGAAGCCCGTCAGGCAGACGGCCCATTTTACCTTTTCCCGTCCGAAGACGTTGATCAGCGTCGTGGCGATGCGCTGGGCACCGCCGCTTTCGGCCATGAGCTTGCCCAGCATGGCGCCGAAGGATACGACGATGGCAAGACCGCCTAAGGTACCGCCGAGGCCTTTTTCAATGGTCGGAATCAATTGATCGATGGGCATGCCTTCAGCAAGGCCGACGAGGCCGGCGACGAGGAGCAAGGCCAGAAAACTATTGAGTTTTACTTTTACAATGAGGAAAAATAAGATGAGAATGCCAATGGCAAGGATAACGAGTGGCATGATGAAAAACCCCCTTTATTTCGTATAGTGTTCGTGCCACTGATGATGGAAGGTACCTTCTTTATCGACGCGCTGGAAGGTATGAGCTCCGAAGTAATCGCGCAGGGCCTGGATGAGGTTAGCCCCAACCTTAGGGCTGCTGTAGGCATCGACGTACTGGAGTGCTGCCGAGAAAGCCGGAATGGGAAGTCCCTGACTGACGGCGAGGCCGATGATGCGGCGCAGAGCTCCTTGGTTATCATTGATTTTTTTGAGGAAGAAGTCGTCGAACAAGAGATTGTCGAGATCGGGATCCTTGCCGTAAGCTTCGGTGATTTTGGTCAAAAATTCGGCCTGGATGATGCAGCCGGCCCGGAAAATGGAAGCGATGGCGCCGTAATCAAGATGCCAGTCATACGTTTCCGAAGCGCTCTTATAGAGGGAGAAGCCTTGGGCGTAGGCAACGATTTTAGCGGCGTACAGGCTCTGGCGGACGGCTTCGATGAAATCGTCTCCGCTCTGAGGCGTAATAGCCGGTCGTACAATGGCCTGCTGAGCTTTGACGCGGCTCGGTGCATTGGACATGACCCGGGCGTTGCAGGCTGCCGTAATCATGGAGATATCGACGCCTTGTTTCATCGATTCGATGCTGGTCCAGCGGCCGGTCCCCTTCTGGCCGGCGGCGTCGACGATCTTGTCGAGGACCTGACCGCCGTCTTCGTCGTCTTCGGCAAAGATATCGGCGGCGATACCGATGAGGAAGCTCTTGAGTTCCCCTTGGTTCCAGTCGTGGAAAATCTTGGAGATGGCCGCGTTGTCATAGCCGCCGACGTATTTCAGCAGCAAATAGGCTTCGGCAATGAGCTGCATATCGGCGTATTCGATGCCGTTGTGAACCATCTTGACGTAGTGGCCGGCACCGTCGGAACCAATATAGGTGCAGCAGGGCTTGCCGTCCGACGCTTTGGCGGCAATGGCTTCATAAATGGGTTGGATTTCGGCGTACGTTTCTTTATTGCCGCCGGGCATGATAGCCGGGCCGCGGCGGGCTCCCGTTTCCCCGCCGGAAATCCCCATGCCGTAGAAGTGAATCCCCGCTTCTTGGCAGCGTTCGCAGCGGCGCCGGGTATCGCCAAAGTAGGAATTGCCGCCGTCGATGATGATGTCTCCCTTATCGAGGCGCGAGAGGAGCTGGTCGATCATGCTGTCGACAGGCGCTCCGGCCATGATCATGAGCATGATTTTGCGCGGCCGTTTGAGGGAGGCCAGGAATTCATCGAGTTCAAAAAAAACGTGGATCTTATCGTGAGGCCGTTCTTTGAGGAATTTTTCCGTCAAATCCGGCGTGTAGTTGTATACAGCGACGTCATAACCGTGGTCGGCCATATTGAGGGCCAGGTTACTGCCCATAACAGCCATGCCGACGACGCCAATATCATGAAGCATCATAAGTACATCCCCTTTTCTGCTGCAAATTATTATTTTGATTTCTGCTGGTATGCCGCAATATCGGCAAATTCACCTTGTAATTTTT
>ENA-OQAB01000313-OQAB01000313.1-human-gut-metagenome-genome-assembly--contig:-NODE-313-length-28083-cov-3.790921_pt1 | contig 28083 bp, 22 predicted proteins | sample MGYA00242490_ERZ504517 | MGnify/ENA primary metagenome ERZ504517 (study PRJEB26092, sample SAMD00036298) | human gut metagenome | host: Homo sapiens | study: EMG produced TPA metagenomics assembly of...
GATGAAATAGCCGTGCTCGCCAGCGAACGTCCTGTGATACAGACCGCGCTCAACGTTTCCGCTGACAGCATCAAGGAGCTGCAACCGGGACAAGCCGTCCTTATCAACAAAGCCGGTAAGCTCCGTACGGTGCAAATCAATAAGCCGCGTGAGGTGAAACCTTGTTCCTTCGAGCGTATTTATTTCAGTCGCGGCAGTGACGTGGACATCTATAAGGAACGTAAACTATTGGGTGAGAAGTTGGTGCCTAACATCCTGAAAGCCATTGACAAGGATATAGACCATACCGTCTTTTCCTTCATACCGAATACGGCTGAAGTGGCCTTCTACGGAATGTTGCAGGGACTGGACGACTACCTCAACGAGGAGAAAGTCCGGCAGATTGCTGCTTTGGGACATAATCCCAGCCACGATGAGTTGGAGCGTATCCTGTCCCGTCGCATACGAAGCGAAAAGGTAGCCGTCAAAGACATCAAGCTGCGTACTTTCATCGCCGAGGGCAACAGCCGTAATGACCTTGCCGCCCATGTGTACGACATCACTTACGGCAGCCTCGTGCCCGGCGTGGACAATCTGGTTATCATAGACGACAGCATTGTGCGCGGCACTACTTTGAAACAAAGCATAATCGGCATCCTCGACCGCCTCAATCCGAAGAAGATTGTAATCGTAAGTTCCTCGCCGCAAGTGCGCTATCCCGACTATTACGGTATCGACATGGCGAAGATGAGCGAATTCATTGCTTTCAAAGCCGCCATCGAGCTGCTGAAAGAGCGTGAGATGCGCGATGTCATCGAATCCGCCTACCGCAAATCCAAGGAGCAAGCGGGGCTGCCCAAGGAGCAGATGGTGAACTACGTAAAGGAAATCTATGCTCCCTTTACCGATGAAGAGATTTCCGCCAAGATGGTGGAACTCCTGACCCCGAAAGGCACGAAGGCCAAGGTGCAGATTGTATATCAGCCTCTTGAAGGCCTGCATGAAGCTTGTCCGCGGCACCGGGGCGACTGGTACTTCAGCGGTGACTATCCCACGCCGGGAGGTGTGAAGTTGCTGAACGCGGCATTTATTAATTACATAGAACAAGTATATCAATTTCTGAATATGAGAAATGTAACTTTAATCCTTGACGACGGGAGCCGCTTCTGCGGTAAGTTCGTTTGGCTATGAAAAGCCGGTAGCGGGAGAGGTGGTTTTCAACACGGCCATGTCGGGTTATCCCGAAAGCCTGACCGACCCTTCGTACGCCGGCCAGTTGATGACGCTCACTTATCCGTTGGCGGGCAACTACGGTGTACCGCCTTTCACCATCGAGCCAAACGGGCTGCCTACATTCATGGAGAGTGAACACATCCATGCCGAAGCCGTTATCGTAAGTGACTATTCCGAAAATTACAGCCATTGGAATGCCGTGGAAAGCCTCGGCGACTGGCTGAAGCGTGAGCAAGTACCGGGCATTACAGGCATCGATACCCGCGAATTGACTAAAGTACTGCGCGAGCACGGCGTGATGATGGGGAGAATAGAGTTTAATGAAGAATCGGGGGGTAGGAATGAAGAATTAAGAATTAAGAATGAAGAATCAGGGCGGAAGGATGAAGAATTGCCGGCAGCGGTGTACGAGGGTGTGAACTACGTGGACCGCGTGAGCTGCAAGGAAATCATCCATTACCTGCCCGACGGCACTTCCACCCGTAGCGCAGCCCATTCTTCATTCCTCATTTCTCATTCTTCATTCAAAAAGGTTGTTCTTGTGGACTGCGGTGTCAAGACCAACATTATCCGTTGTCTGCTGAAACGGGATGTGGAGGTCATTCGCGTTCCTTGGAATTACGATTTCAACGGGCTGGAGTTCGATGGCCTGTTCATCTCCAATGGACCCGGCGATCCCGACACCTGTGATGCCGCCGTACAGAATATCCGCAAGGCGATGCAGAACGAAAAGCTGCCTATCTTCGGTATCTGTATGGGTAACCAATTACTCTCCAAAGCCGGAGGAGCCAAGATATACAAGTTGAAATACGGACATCGCAGTCATAATCAGCCGGTGCGCATGGTGGGTACGGAACGCTGCTTCATCACCTCGCAGAATCATGGCTATGCGGTGGACAACAATACGTTGGGCGAAGACTGGGAACCACTTTTCATCAATATGAATGACGGCTCCAACGAGGGTATTCGCCATAAGCGCAATCCCTGGTTCTCCGCACAGTTTCATCCCGAAGCTGCCAGCGGACCGACGGATACGGAGTTCCTGTTCGATGAGTTCGTGAAGTTGCTATAAGGGTTTGACAGGTATCGAAATGTGGTTTGATATACGTCAAAACTTCGTTTGATGTACATCAAAAAAGATTTGGATGCCTGCGAAAACCGATTGTTGGTATAATCAAATTTAGACAAATGAAAGAAAACAATATAAAGAAAGTCCTGTTGCTTGGCTCCGGCGCACTGAAAATCGGTGAGGCGGGAGAGTTTGACTATTCCGGCTCGCAGGCGCTCAAGGCATTGAAAGAAGAAGGTATCCATACCGTACTTATCAACCCGAACATCGCTACGGTGCAGACCTCTGAAGGTGTGGCCGACCAGATTTACTTCCTGCCCGTTACCCCTTATTTCGTGGAGAAAGTTATCGAGAAAGAACGCCCCGACGGCGTTATGCTCGCTTTTGGCGGACAGACGGCGTTGAACTGCGGCGTGGAGCTTTACAAGAAGGGTGTTTTTGAGCAATACGGTGTAAAGGTGCTCGGTACTCCCGTGCAGGCTGTCATAGATACGGAAGACCGTGAGATATTTGTCCGGAAGTTGGATGAAATCAATGTAAAGACCATTCAGAGCGAGGCTGTGGAGAATGCCGAAGATGCCCGTCGCGCCGCTGCGGAACTGGGTTATCCGGTGATAGTGCGTGCAGCCTATGCGCTGGGCGGACTGGGGTCGGGCTTCTGCGACAATGAGGAAGAATTGAATGTGCTGGTGGAAAAGGCTTTCTCCTTCTCCCCGCAAGTATTGGTGGAGAAGTCCTTGCGCGGCTGGAAAGAAGTGGAGTATGAGGTGGTACGCGACCGTTTCGACAACTGCATAACGGTCTGCAATATGGAGAACTTCGACCCGCTGGGCATCCACACAGGGGAATCTATCGTGATTGCTCCGTCGCAGACATTAAGCAATACGGATTATCACAAACTGCGTGAACTGGCTATCCGCATCATCCGCCATATCGGTATTGTGGGCGAGTGCAATGTACAGTATGCCTACGACCCGGAAAGCGAAGACTACCGTGTAATAGAGGTAAATGCCCGCTTGAGCCGTTCGTCTGCACTTGCCTCTAAGGCAACGGGTTATCCGCTCGCTTTCGTAGCCGCCAAACTCGGATTGGGCTACGGGCTTTTCGACCTGAAGAATTCCGTTACCAAGACTACCAGCGCATTCTTTGAGCCGGCGCTGGACTATGTGGTTTGTAAGATTCCCCGTTGGGATTTGGGCAAGTTTCATGGCGTAGATAAGGAACTGGGTTCAAGCATGAAGTCTGTCGGCGAGGTCATGGCTATCGGACGCACTTTTGAAGAAGCCATTCAGAAGGGGTTGCGCATGATAGGACAGGGGATGCATGGCTTTGTGGAGAACAAGGAGCTGGTTATCCCCGATATCGATAAAGCGCTCCGCGAGCCTACGGACAAGCGTATCTTTGTCATCTCCAAGGCTTTTCGTGCCGGATATACCGTAGAACAGGTGCATGGACTGACAAAGATAGACCGCTGGTTCTTGGAGAAGCTGATGAATATAATGAACACCAGCAAGGAACTGCACGAGTATTCGGAAGCTGTCTGCCATTCAAAAACTGTCTGCCATTCAACAGCCGCCTGTCATTCGGAGCGCAGCGGCGACTCTCTGTCCCTTGCGCTTTCAAAGGAGCAGTTTCTTCACTCCGTCCGGAATGACAAAACAGCGCGGGAGCTGTTGCGCAAGGCCAAGATACAGGGCTTCTCCGATTTGCAGATAGCCCGCGCTCTCGGTTTGGAACGCTATATGGATAGCGAGGACGGCATACTTGCCATACGCGCATTGCGCAAGAGCATGGGTATTCTGCCCGTAGTGAAACAAATAGATACCCTTGCCGCCGAATATCCCGCGCAGACCAACTATCTGTATTTGACGTATAGCGGCATTGCCAATGATGTGCATTATCTGGGCGACCGTAAGTCTATCGTTGTACTCGGTTCGGGCGCGTATCGCATCGGCTCCTCGGTAGAGTTCGACTGGTGCGGTGTACAGGCATTGAACACTATCCGCAAGGAGGGCTATCGCAGCGTGATGATTAATTACAATCCCGAAACCGTATCCACGGACTACGATATGTGCGACCGCCTCTATTTCGACGAACTCACCTTCGAGCGTGTCATGGACATCCTCGAGCTGGAAAATCCGCATGGGGTAATCGTTTCTACGGGCGGCCAGATACCGAACAACCTTGCCATGCGTCTTGATGCGCAGAATGTGCCCATCCTCGGCACAAGCGCCAAGAGCATTGACAACGCCGAAGACCGGGACAAGTTCTCCGCCATGCTGGACCGTATCGGTGTAGACCAGCCCGAATGGCGGGCGCTTACTTCACTGGAAGACATCAACGCTTTTGTCGACAAGGTGGGATTCCCGGTACTGGTTCGTCCCAGTTACGTGCTATCCGGTGCGGCAATGAACGTTTGCTCCAATCAGGAAGAGCTGGAACGCTTCTTGCAGTTGGCGGCAAACGTATCGAAGAAGCATCCGGTAGTCGTGAGCCAGTTCATAGAGCATGCCAAGGAAGTGGAAATGGATGCCGTAGCGCAGAACGGGGAAATCATCGCGTATGCTATCAGCGAGCATATAGAGTTTGCCGGCGTACATTCCGGCGATGCCACTATCCAGTTTCCGCCGCAGAAGCTTTATGTGGAAACGGTACGTCGTATCAAACGTATCAGTCGGGAGATTGCCCGGGAACTGAATATCTCCGGTCCGTTCAATATTCAGTATCTCGCCAAGGACAACGACATCAAGGTGATTGAATGTAACCTGCGTGCCAGCCGTTCGTTCCCGTTCGTAAGCAAGGTGCTTAAAATCAACTTTATCGAACTGGCTACGAAAGTGATGCTCGGCATTCCTGTACAGAAGCCGGACAAGAACCTCTTCGACCTCGATTACGTAGGAATCAAGGCTTCTCAGTTCTCCTTCAACCGCCTGCAAAAGGCAGACCCTGTACTGGGTGTGGATATGGCGTCTACGGGCGAAGTGGGGTGTATAGGCAGTGACACTTCCTGTGCCATTCTCAAGGCGATGCTCTCTGTCGGTTATCGTATTCCGCAAAAGAATATCCTGCTCTCTACCGGTACTCCGAAACAGAAGGTGGATATGCTTTCCGCAGCCCGTATGCTTCAGAAGAAAGGATATAAACTGTTTGCCACCGGTGGTTCAAGCAAGTTTCTTACGGAGAATGGTGTGGAGAATACCCGCGTCTATTGGCCGAGCGAACCCGATATGCAGCCGCAGGCACTCGAAATGCTGCACAAGAAAGAAATTGATATGGTGGTGAATATTCCAAAGAACCTCACCGCGGGCGAGTTGGACAACGGCTACAAGATACGCCGTGCCGCTATCGACCTCAATATTCCGCTGATTACGAACGCACGTCTGGCAAGCGCCTTTATCAATGCCTTCTGTACGATGACACCGGATGATTTGGCTATCAAGTCTTGGGAGGAGTATAAATAACAGTCCATTACTGTTTGTTTCTTTTCAGGTACGGATTTCACGGAAAGAGGATAAAGTAAATCCGTGTAATCCGTGCCTGAAAGAAATCATCCGGTGCATTTTGGCTTCTTGTTTTTATAATAATCGTTATTTCAGCAGCGTACCCGTCGCCTTTAAATAAGCGACATAGTTCAAGTACAGCCGGAAATGTGTATCTACTTTGGTTTCGTACGCTTGCTGCCACATGGCTTGCGCTTCCAGATGGTCGGACAGTGTTTCCAGTCCCACATCATATTGGCTGCGGCTCACTCTCATATTCTCTTCCGCCTGTTGCAGGGAACGTTCGGCGATGGAGCTTTCCAGCCGGGCTTCATCGAGGTTGTTGGCGGCTTGTGTAAGTTCCAGTAACATCTGTTCGTTCATATTCTCCTGTTCAAGGCGGGTTTGTTCCAGTTTGGCTTTGGCCGCACGTACTTTGCCGGTACGTTCGCCGAAATGGAAAAGAGGTACGCTTACGTTCAGGAGAACGGAGAAACTGCCCTTATCAAACAAATTCTGATTGTTCACTTCCAAGCCGTGAATATAGTCGTATGAACCTTTTACACCGATTTGGGGCAGTAACTCGCTGCGGTTTAACTTAACCTGTTGCTTGGCAATGGCTACTTGCTGATTCAGTATGGCATATTCGGGACGGGCGGAGATATCCGATATCTGCAGTTGGATGTCCTGTTCCACTTCGGGAAAACTGTCGGAAGTCTGTATGTTCGTGCCCAAAGGCTTGCCGATGTAATGGCAGAGATTCATGGTTGCCAGACGGAGCGTATTGCCGGCCTTGCGGATATTGAGTTCGCTCTCATTCAGTTTTACCTGCACTTTCAGCACATCGTTCCGGGGCTTCAGACCATGCTTATGGGCGCTCTCAACATTCTTCATCAATTCTATAAGCACGGCGTTGTACTTCTCGGCCACTTTCTTCATCTCTTTGGCTTTGATGACCTGCGCATAGGCTTGGTCTGTTTTCACGATAACCTCCGAGGCTGTCAGCGTTTCGTTCATCCGCGCCATTTCTTTGCCCAATAAAGACATCTTGTAGGCCGCACGAATCTTGCCGCCCATATACAGCGGTTGTTCTATTTGTACACCGCCCATATATACCATGCCTATCTTATAGTTCAGGTCTACTCCGGGGAAATAGGCGAAACCGTTGTTGGGCAGAAACTGTCCTGCGGCATCGGGCAGAAAAGTGGGCAGATTGCCGCCGGCTATGCCGAAGCTGCCGTCCGCCGTACTGTAAATACCCGTTCCGCTGAGGGTGAAGTTGGGGAAGAAATTACCTTTGTAACTCTTTGCGGTGTAGCGCGCGCTTTCCGTTTGCTTGGCGGAGGCCGCCATTTCTTTATTGTATTTCAACGCCATTTCCCTGCATTGCTCCAAGGTAAGCGTCTCCTGTGCGGAGATACCGGCAGAGAACAGCAGAGAGGTGAGGATGATTATTTTCTTTTTCATCATTGTTCGTTTTTTATATGAAAGAATAATGCGTACAGGATGGGGATGAAGAGGAGCGTTATCAGCGTTCCGAATGTAAGGCCGCCCATAATGGAAGCCGCCAGCGAACCGAACATGGCATCGGGCAGCAGCGGTATCATGCCTAAAATGGTAGTCAGCGCCGCCATTGTCACAGGACGGAGACGGCTTTGGGCGCTGTCCACCAATGCCATAATCGGTTCTATCCCCTGATTCAGTTGAAGAGTGATTTCATCCATTAGCACGATGCCGTTCTTGATGAGCATACCTATCAGTCCCAGTGTGCCCACAATTGCTACGAAGTTGAACGTTTTACCCGTAAGCAACATCACCGCCACCACTCCCACAAGAATCATGGGGAGACAACAGAAGATGATAATCGGTTTGCGGTAGTCCTTGAACAGCATAATCAGGATGGCAATCATCAGTATGATGGCCAGCGGAAAGTTCTTGAACAAATATTTCATGGACTGGTCGCTTGCATTCTTTTCTCCTTGCCAATGCAGGGTGTAGCCGTCGGGCAATTCTATCTGCTCTATCTTTCGTGCAATGGTTTGCCGCGCTTTTTCCGTTTCTATGCCGGGAGCGGGCGAGCATTGCACACGCTGGCTGCGCTGTCCGTTGTAGCGTGGCACTACGGGATCTTCCCAACGGATGTCTATATTCTTGCTGATTTGTTTCAGCGGAGTACTGCCCATGAGGCTTTCCACCAGCTCTTCTTTGCTCAGGGTACCGGCTTTCAGCTTGACCATGGTTTCTTCATTCAGCAGTCCGTTCAGAGAGGGAAGGGCGGAGAATACCTGTGTGTTGCCCAAATCTTCTATCGGCCGCCCTTGCTCGTCCAGACATTTCAGATAGATATTGTCGCGGTGTATGCCTTCGTAGAAAGAGCCGATAGGTATGCCGCCGTTCACGGAAAGGAGAGACATGCTTACGTCGTTACGGCTGAGGCCTGATGCCCGGGCCTGTCGCCTGATCGTATTCAATGGAAAGGTACAGGTATCTGCGGTTCCCAGTCGGTGGTGATGAGACATACTTCCGGGGTATTCTCCATAATGCTCCGTACACTGTCCGCCAACTGATGCAGCACGGCGGGATCAGGGCCCATGAATTGAGTTTCGATGGGGTACTTCTTGAACATCAGGTTGTAGCGTTTCAGTTTCACATAGGCATCGGGATAATGCCGTGTCAGGTAGTCCTGTATTTCATCCATGTTGTCTACCAGGGCGTCCGGTGAGGTGAAGTCGATAATCAGCTCGCCGTAAGACAGCGACGGATTGGCGATGCTGCGCACCAGATTGTAACGCCCCGGTGTGCCGCCTATGGAAGCGGTGACGTGGGTAATCTCCTTGCGTGTTTTCAGATAGACTTCTATCTCCCTTAAATCTCTTGCCACACGGGTGGAGTTATTGCCCTCGGGCAATTTGTATTCCATATATAACTGGTCGTACACCATATCCGGGAAGAACCCCTGACGCATATATCCGTAACCGAATATGGAAAGCCCTAACAGAGCCGCCATTGCCAGTACAAAGCTCCAACGGTGTGCCAGTCCGAAATATAGGGCGGTGCGCAACAAGGCATAGGTACGCCCTTTGTATTCACGTTTTCCGGTAACGCTGACTTCTACTGTGGGGTGCAGCCTGCGATTGGCCATTAGGGGTACGTGCACCAATGCTAGTACCCAGCTTAGCAGCAGGGAGACAGCCAGTACAATGAAAAGGTCGCGGGTGTACACTCCGGCAGTGTCCGGTGACATGAAGATGGGAAGAAAGGCGATGATGGCTATCAGGGTGGCTCCCAGCAGAGGCATCGCTGTCTGGCGGCCGATGGCGGTCATGGCTTCCATACGGCTCTTCCCGGCTTTCAGGTCTACCAATATGCCGTCCACGATGACGATGGCGTTATCCACCAGCATACCCATGGCCAGCACGAAGGCGGCCAGCGATACGCGCTGCATGGTTCCGCCCGCCGTTTGCAGGAACAGGAAGGAGCCGAATACGGTGACAACCAGACTGATTCCGATAATGACTCCGCTCTTGAATCCCATAGCCAGCATCAGAATGACTACAACGATAATGACGGATTCAATCAGGTTGATTACGAAAGTTCCCAAAGAAGCTCCTACACGCTCCGGCTGATAGAACACTTTGTGGCACTCTACACCGGCGGGCAGGCGGTTTTCTTTCAGCTGCGCCAGTTTCTTCTCTACGGCGGCGCCGACTTTTACAATATCCGATCCGCTGGCGGCCGCGACAAGAATGCCTTGCGCCCGTTCGCTGTCGAAGAACAGTTCGTTGCGGGTGGGTTCTTCGTATCCTTTTTCGATACGGGCAATGTCGCGCATACGGAGTTGGTCGTCGTCATGTCCCTGAATCAGCATATTGCCTATGTCTTCTACCGTCTTGAATTTATCGCTGACAGTGACGCGGATGCGGTTGTCTCCGTTGTCGTAATAACCGCTGTATGTAGTCTTGTTCTGTCCGTTCAGGGTAGTGAGAACTTCGGCGGTTTTCACGCCGAGGTTTGCCATGCGGTCTTGCAACAGGGAGATGTTGATACATTCGGGACGTTTGCCGTACAGCTCCACTCGGTCTACGTCTTCCATGTCACTGATTTCCCGCTTGATGAGTTCGGCATAGTCGGACAGTTCACGGTCGGACAGTCCGTCGCCTGTCAGTGCATAGAACATTCCGTACACATTGCCGAAATCATCTTTGACGATAGGGGTACCCGCTCCGTCGGGAAGCAGGGCGCAAGCGTCGTGTACCTTGCGGCGCAACATGTCCCAGCATTGCTCCACCTCTTCATCCCGGGTGGTAGTGGTCAGTTCTACCTGTATCAGCGAAAGGTCGTTGTAAGAGTAGCTTTCCACATTGTCTATGTTTCCCATGCTGCGGATGCTCTTTTCCAGCACATCCGTCACTTCCAATTCCACTTGGTGGGCGGATGCTCCCGGATATGTGGTCACCACCATGGCAAGTTTCACTTTAATTTCCGGGTCTTCCAGTTTACTCATCTGGTAGCAGGAGAGAATTCCGCCGATAAGCAGCACCGTCACCAGAAAATAGATAAGGTTACGGTTCTTAAATGCCCATTTACTTATATCCATATAACTGATATTTTAGATGTAAATCAATGTTACAACAGTCCGCCGATATTTGTCTTACTGGCAGTGGGCAGAGGTTTTACGGTTTCTCCGTTCTGTATGTGGTGTATTCCGGCGGACACGACCAGTTCTCCAGGTTTCAGTTCATCGGATGTGATGATGCAGCGTCCGTCACTCATCAGGCGCACTATGGTTACTTCGCGGCGGCTCACCTTATTGTCGGACGGGGTGTATACAAATACACCGGCCTTGCCGTCTTTCTGCAGAATGGCATTGCAGGGTACGGACATACTGTGGGTATCGTCACTATCGCAACGGATGGTAACCATTGTATTCATGCCGGGCGAAGGAACGGGCTGTTTGTCCGCAACCAGTTGCAGGCGCATGGTGTACAGTTGGTTTGCATTGGCTTTGGGAGTGACGCTGATAAGCTTCAACGGGTAACTCCGGTCCGGATAAATGTCGAATGTGCAGTGATATTGGTTGAATTGCTCACGCCGGATGTATTCGGCTGCAGGCAGATTTATCTCTACTTCCGGTGCACAGCCACTAATCATGGACAGGACAGGCATGCCGGCGCCTATTGTCTCGTGCGCTTCAAACAGACGTTTTTGTATATAGCCGTTGAAGGGAGCGTAAAGGCGGGTGTAACCCAGCTGGTCTTTGTGGTGCTGATATTTGGCGGTGATTTGTTTCAGTCCGTACACAGCCTTGTCGTTGGCGCTGGGAGTAGTCCCGTTCTCTTTGTACAGGGCCATTACGCGTTCCGCTTCCGCTTTTATCTGTTTGTATTCGGCTTCTGTGGCATCCAGTTGTACTTGGTAGTCCGTCGGGTCCAGTTCGGCAAGCAACTGTCCCGCTTGTACACGGGCGCCGTCTTTTACATATATCTTCCGGATAGTTCCGCTTACTCTGAATGCAAGGCTGATGTCCTGTGCCGCTTTTACCTTTCCGGGATATTGCAGATAGGTCTGTCCGTTGGCGGAAGTAACCGTATCTATTTTTACAGTCTGGTATTCTCTTGCATCTTTCGTGCTGCTGTTGCAGGATGCAAGTAAGCATGTGGTAATGCTCGCTAAAACCCAATAAATTCGTTTCATAATTTACAGTATATTAGTTTTGTGACAAAACTACTCAGTAACCGCTATATAGAAAAGGTTTATAAGGTTTATAAACTGTTCTGTTTATGACATCCTGATAAAGAAAAACAGACCATTTCCGGTTTATTATGTTTTCTGGTATTCGGCAGGCGTCATTCCCGTCATTCTCTTGAAGAATTTCGAGAAGAAAGACGGATTGGGAAAGTTCAATTCATCCGATATTTGGAAGATTAGCAGGTCGCTGTGCTTCAGCAACACTTTTGCTTCGAGAACAACGGATTGGTTGATCCATTGCATTACCGTCTGTCCGCTTGCCTCACGTATAATGGTGCTCAGATAATGAGGGGTCAGGCATAGCTTGTCGGCATAGAAGTTGACGGAACGTTCTTGCTTGCTATGTTCGTTTACAAGGGCTATGAAACGGCGGAATATTTCTTCCCGGCGCGAAAGGCGCAGGGGAGTGGTTGTGCGCGTTTGCTCGTAAGTATACTTAAGATTGTAAAGCAGGGAAATGATGAAGTGCTGTACGGTTTCACGACGGTAGGGCGAGGAATGGAGTATATTCCACAGCAGGGTAAAAAACATCTCCGCCTGTGTCCATTCTTCCTCATTAAGTGACAGTACGATACCGTTTCTCGTGTAAGTTTCCGACAGGATAGAACCGGGCAGGGCAGGCAGAAAATTACAGGCGGGCACTATGACTTGAAAATCGTAGTCGGGACTGATTTCAAGTAATTCTATCAGGGAGTTGTCGGGGATTATAATAATTTGATAAGCGGACACTTCGTATTCGATAAGGTTGATGGAGATTCGCCCTGTTCCTTGCAGAATACGGATGATTCGTCCTTCTTTGGCACGGTAGGGCTGTCCGGTATGGAACAACTTGCTTCCCATTTGTATGAAACTGATAACCATACCCAAATCATCGTTTATAAAGCGATATTCCAGGTGGTTGATGATGTCCAGCTTATAACGGATATCATCGAATGCAACGCTTATAGGTCTGTTCTTTTCCATGTTTATAAATAGTAAGTAATTCAGTGGCAAAGATAATAAAGTATTCATATCGTTTGCCTTTTTCTACAAAAAGCCGTACTATTGGAACATCTTTGCCAACAAATAGGTTGTAAGCATACTAAGTTATGCGTCTATCTTTGCATTGTGCTAAATAAATAAGAAACAGATATGGATATGAAACAAGTAATTCTCTCTTTAACCTTTCTTCTTACGGCTACGTTGGCTCACGCCCAGCTTACTTTGGATGAGTGCCAACGTCAGGCGCAGGTTAATTATCCGTTGGTACGCCGGTACGGACTGATAGAAAAGGCACGTGAGTATGACCTTTCCAATGCCGGAAAGGGATATCTGCCCCAGTTCTCTTTGTCGGGCAAGGCTACGTATCAAAGTGATATAACGCAACTTCCCGTCGAAATACCGGGTATCAATGTAAAGACCGCTCCCAAAGACCAGTACCAGGTGATGCTTGAATTGCAGCAAACCATTTGGGACGGTGGGGATATCCGTAACAGGAAACGTCTGACACGTGCGGCATCGGATGTGGACATGGAAAAGCAGAATGTGGATATGTACGCGTTGAACGACCGCGTCAACCAGTTGTTTTTTCGGTATCCTGTTGCTGGACGAACAGCTGAAGCAGAACCAACTTTTGCAGGATGATTTGGGAAGAACGCACAAGCAAGTATCAAACTATATAATAAACGGTATAGCCACTCAAAGCGATTTGGATGCCGTCAGTGTGGAACAACTGAATGCCAAACAACGCCGCATCGAGCTGGAAACATCGCGTCAGGCATACCTAAACATGCTTTCCGCTTTTATGGGACAGGAAATCCCTTCCGGAACTACTTTGCGGAAGCCCGTACTGGAAGATACGGGTAGTATGGCAAACGGAATGAATAACCGTCCCGAACTTCGCCTTTTTGAGGCTCAGGGAGAACAGCTCAGAGTACAGGAATCTACGCTGAATGCAAGGGTAATGCCCCGTTTCGGGCTTTTTGTACAGGGCGCTTATGGCAATCCGGGTTTGAATATGCTGAAAGATGAATTTGATGCATATTATGTGGCAGGTATACGTATGTCATGGAACTTCGGCAGTCTGTATACTCTAAAGAATGACCGCCGCAGGATAGACAACAGTCGCCGGCAGATAGAAACCGGCAGAGACGTGTTTCTCTTCAATACCCGTTTGCAGGCTACGCAGCAGGATGCGGGTGTATGGTCCATGCGCAGGCAAATGGCGAATGACGATGAAATCATCCGTTTACGTGAGAATATCCGCCGTGCAGCCGAAGCCAAAGTAGAGAACGGGACGCTGACCGTCACCGATATGCTCCGTGAGATAACCAATGAAAATCTGGCGCGCCGTACCAAGGCATTGCATGAAGTGCAGCTGTTGATGAATATCTGGCAGTTGAAATATACTTTAAATAATTGAGACTTTAGAATTGACAGTAACAATAAAATCCTATAATATGAAATCATTTAAATTATTGCCGGTATTGTTCCTTCTTGGCGCTTGCAGTAGCGGCACACCCGAATATGACGCTACGGGAACTTTTGAAGCTACCGAGGTTATAGTCTCTGCCGAAGCGTCCGGAAAGATAATCGGTTTGGATGTGGAAGAAGGTACGACCTTGAAAGCCGGGCAGGAAGTCGGCATCGTCGACACGGTTCAGCTCTATCTGAAAAAACTTCAGCTGGAAGCCAGTGCCAAGTCTGTGGAAGGGCAACGCCCCGATATTCTGAAACAGGTGGCGGCAACCAAAGAACAAATTCTTCAGGCGCAACGCGAGCGTGACCGTGTGGCCAATCTGCTTCGTGTAGGTGCGGCTAATCAGAAGCAATTGGATGACGCCGAATCGCTACTTAAAGTACTCCGCAAACAACTTACCGCTCAAAACTCCACGCTGCGGAACAGTGACCAAAGCCTGACGTGGCAGAGCTCGTCGGTAGGTATCCAGGTCGCGCAGATGGAAGATCAGTTGAAGAAGTGCCATATCATTTCCCCGTTGACAGGAACTGTTCTTGCCAAATATGCAGAAGCGGGAGAACTGGCGGCACCGGGCACTCCGTTATTCAAGATTGCTGATATGGAACAGATTTATCTGCGCGCCTATATCACTTCCGAACAATTGTCCGAAGTGCAGCTGGGGCAGAAAGTGACAGTCTATTCTGATTATGGTAAAGATGTAAGGAAAGAATATCCTGGAATTGTCATTTGGATTTCGGATAGTTCCGAGTTTACTCCCAAGACAATTCTTACGAAAGATGAGCGTGCCAATTTGGTATATGCCATTAAAGTGGCTGTGAAAAATGACGGTATGTTGAAAATCGGAATGTATGGAGGAGTGGATTTTAACGACTGATAATGTATAGTTAGTATTTTGTAATTCATCATTCAACAACGTCATGAACTTTGCAGTAACTGTCGATAACGTCTTTAAGCGTTACGGCCGGGTGGAGGCCTTGCAAGGCGTCTCTCTCTCCGTCCGTCCGGGTGAACTTTTCGGAATCATCGGGCCTGACGGTGCGGGGAAAACGTCGCTGTTCCGTATTCTTACCACTTTGTTGCTTGCCGATGAGGGTAAGGCTACGGTATGTGGATTGGACACGGTGAAAGATTATAAGGCTATCCGCCAACGGGTAGGGTATATGCCCGGACGTTTCTCTCTCTATCAAGACCTGACGGTAGAAGAAAACCTGAGTTTTTTCGCTACGGTTTTTCATACTACCATTGAGGAGAATTATGATTTGGTGCGTGATATCTACCGACAGATAGAACCTTTTCGTACACGTCGTGCCGGAACCTTGTCCGGTGGTATGAAGCAGAAGCTTGCCCTTAGTTGCGCGCTTATCCATAAGCCGGATATTCTTTTTCTGGATGAGCCTACTACGGGTGTAGACCCTGTTTCTCGCAAAGAATTTTGGGAAATGCTCCGCCGTCTCAAAGAACAGGGTATCACCATCATAGCCTCTACTCCGATTATCGACGAGGCACGCCAATGCGACCGTATTGCCTTTATCAATGAAGGCCGGATACATGGTATTGATACTCCTGGCCGTATTCTGAAACAATTTGCGGACATACTTTGTCCTTCGGGACTGTTACACGAGAAAGCGGATAACCGTGAGAATCATGTAATCGAAGTGGACGGACTGACCAAACGTTTCGGTACGTTTACGGCTGTCGACCATATTTCCTTCAAAGTACGCCAAGGTGAAATCTTCGGCTTTCTGGGTGCCAATGGAGCCGGTAAGACTACCGCTATGCGTATGCTCACAGGTTTAAGCCATCCTACGGACGGCAAAGCTTGTGTTGCAGGCTTTGATGTTGCCACCCAATCCGAAGCCGTGAAAAAGAACATCGGTTATATGAGTCAGAAGTTTTCCTTGTATGAAGATCTCAAAGTATGGGAAAATATCCGCCTTTTTGCCGGTATCTATGGGGTGCCCGAAACCGAGATTGCCTCGAGAACAGATGAATTGCTTCTACGTCTGGGACTGGAACAAGAGCGTGATACGCTCGTTAAGAATCTGCCGCTGGGGTGGAAACAGAAGCTCGCTTTTTCGGTCTCCATTTTTCATCATCCCAAGATTGTTTTTCTGGATGAACCTACGGGCGGTGTCGATCCTGCCACCCGCCGCCAGTTTTGGGAGTTGATTTATCAGGCTGCCGATCAGGGTATCACTGTTTTTGTCACAACCCATTTTATGGATGAGGCGGAGTATTGCGACCGTATTTCTATCATGGTGGACGGTGTAATCCGTGCGCTTGATACTCCCGACAGACTGAAACAACAGTTTGGAGCGGCTACCATGGACGATGTTTTTCAACAGTTGGCCCGTGAGGCTGTAAGAGCGGCCGATTGATACAGATATAAAATTCAAAACTGATTGTGATATAACCATGAAACAATTCATAGCTTTTGTCCGAAAAGAATTCTTTCACATCTTCCGCGACCGGCGTACGATGCTGATTCTGATGGGTATGCCCATTGTGCAGATTATCCTTTTCGGCTTTGCCATCACTACGGAGGTAAAGAATGTGCGTGTTGCCGTTCTCGACCCTTCCAATGATGTCGTAACCCGGCGCATTATCGACCGTGTGGATGCCAGTGAGTATTTTACCGTTACCCGCCGTCTGCATTCCCCCGAAGAAGCAGACCGTTTTTTCAGGAGCGGGGATATTGATATGGCAATAGTCTTTAGCGAATGTTTCTCGGACAATCTCTATACCGGTGAGGCCGGAGTACAGATTATTTCCGATGCCACCGACCCCAATATGGCTACCATGCAGGCCGGATATGCCACAAATATTATCGCTATGACGGGACAGGAGATGCTTCCGCCCGGAGTACGCGCCTCTGCCATTGTGCCCCAGGTCAAGCTGCTTTACAATCCGCAAATGAAGAGTGCCTATAATTTTGTTCCCGGTGTTATGGGCCTTATCCTGATGCTGATTTGCGCAATGATGACTTCTATCTCCATAGTGCGCGAAAAGGAAACGGGAACTATGGAAGTGCTACTGGTTTCTCCCGTAAAACCGCTGTTTATCATCCTTGCCAAAGCAGTGCCATACTTCGTTTTGTCATTTGTCAATCTGATAACGATTCTGTTGCTCTCTGTCTATGTCCTTCATGTGCCGGTTGCGGGCAGCCTGTTTTGGCTGATTGTAGTGTCATTGCTTTTTATTTTCGTATCATTGGCTTTGGGACTGCTCATTTCTACCGTAACCCGTACGCAGGTAGCCGCTATGCTGGTGTCCGGATTAATGCTGATGATGCCTACCATGCTGCTTTCGGGAATGATATTTCCTATCGAGAGCATGCCTGTTATTTTACGAGGTATTTCCACAGTGATTCCTGCGCGTTGGTATATTCAGGCGGTACGTAAATTGATGATAGAGGGGGTGGATATATCACTGGTGCTGACCGAAATCAGTATACTGACCGTTATGGCGGTATTTCTGATAACCGTTAGCTTCAAGAAATTCAAGAACCGGTTGGAATGATGCCGTTTCAATTGTGTTAAGTATATAAGATGTGTCATGACCGTAGAGTATAAACAGTAGTATCCTTATGATTAAATATCTGATAGAAAAAGAATTCAAGCAGCTGTTTCGCAACTCATTCTTGCCAAAGCTGATTTTCATATTCCCATGTATGATTATGATATTGATGCCTTGGGCTGCCAACTTGGAGATAAAGAATATCAATCTGAATATTGTGGATAATGACCATAGTGTTGTGTCACGCCGTTTGGTAGATAAGATCGGCGCTTCCACCTATTTTCGTCTGACAGCGCTTCCCGATACTTATGATGAGGCTTTGCTGGGTGTTGAAAAAGGTACGGCAGATGTCATTTTGGAGATTCCCCATGATTTTGAAAAAGATTGGATAAACGGTAAAGCGCCTCGTTTACTTGTCGCAGCCAATGCTGTAAACGGAACAAAAGGAAGTTTGGGCGGCTCTTATCTGTCTTCTATCATCAGTGATTATGCCCGTGAATTAAGGTCGGAAACACCTGTTAGAACATTAGCGGGAAAACCGCTTCCCCGTATCGGCATCTCTACCTTGAATCTCTATAACCCCACTCTGAACTATAAGCTTTTCATGATTCCTGCACTTATGGTTATGTTACTGACATTGATTTGCGGTTTTCTTCCCGCCCTCAATGTAGTGGGAGAGAAAGAAGCGGGGACTATTGAACAAATCAATGTGACACCGGTCAATAAATTCACGTTTATCGCTGCCAAGTTGATACCTTATTGGTTGATAGGATTTGTGGTGCTTACCATTTGTTTTGTCCTTGCCTGGTTGCTTTATGGAATTTTGCCTGCCGGACATTTTCTCACAATCTACGGTTTCGCACTGATATTTCTTCCGGTGGTTTCCGGTTTTGGCCTGGTTATATCCAATCATTCGTCAACGCTGCAGCAAGCCATGTTTGTCATGTGGTTTTTTATGCTCGTACTTATTTAATGAGCGGTCTTTTTACTCCTATTCATAGTATGCCCGAATGGGCGCAATGGATTACCCGTATCAATCCGTTAAGGTATTTTGTAGAAGTAATGCGTACGATATACCTTCGCGGCGGTGGTTTCGCCGAGTTGCTTCCTCAACTGGGGGGCTCTGCTTGCTTTTGCCGCAGTAGCCAATATCTGGGCGGTAAAAAGTTACAGAAAAAGCAATTGAAAAGGAGATACCGCCTTATTACTCCTATGACCTTTTTTATTACCTTTACACGCGAATTAATAAATATCTTATACCAAAGTGAACACACAAAACTCTTACCTCGCTTCAAAGCCGCATTATGAAATTCTTGACGGGCTTCGTGGCGTAGCTTCTGTAATGGTTGTCGCTTTCCATCTGTTGGAAGCACATTCCGGCGGCAGTCATTTGGAGCAACTTATCAATCACGGTTATTTGGCGGTGGATTTTTTCTTTATGCTTTCCGGTTTTGTTATCGGTTATGCTTATGACGACCGTTGGAACAGGATGAGTGTCGGTACTTTCTTCAAGCGGCGTATAATTCGTTTGCATCCTATGGTTATAGTGGGAAGCATTATAGGTGCGGTATTCTTCTATTTTCAGGAGTCACCATGTTTTCCGGCTATTCAGAACACATCGGTCGGAACCATGTTATTGGTGATGCTGTTGGGATGTACTTTGCTTCCGCTTCCTCTGAAGTGGGACATTCGCGGTTGGACGGAAATGCATCCGTTGAACGGACCGGCCTGGTCGCTCTATTATGAATACATAGGTAATATTCTTTATGCGCTGTTTATCCGCAAGTTCAATAAAACAGCTTTGTCCGTTTTGGTTTTGGTGGCCGGATGTTTTACGGTGCACCGTTGCCTAACTGCACCTACGGGAGATATTGTCGGTGGCTGGGCATTGAACTGGGAGCAGCAATATGTAGGGCTTGTCCGGCTGATGTATCCTTTCTTTGGCGGATTGCTGTTATCCCGTTTAGGATGGTTGGTTCATATTAAAAAGCGGGCGTTCTGGTGGTGCAGTCTGATGATTGTGATAGTTATGGCTTTCCCCCGTTTGGGCGGTGAAAATCACTTCTGGATGAACGGGCTTTATGAAGCTTGCTGTATTCTTTTTGTTTTTCCTGTGATTGTTTCTATGGGAGCAGGTGGCAAAGTGACCGGTAAACGCTCTACCGCTATATGCAAATTCCTGGGAGATATTTCGTATCCGGTATATATAACACATTTCCCGTTGGTATATACTTATACGGCTTGGGTATGCAATCATAATGCAACTATCGTAGAGAGTATTCCTTATATGATATTGACCTTTATCAGTGCTTTCATTCTTGCCTATGCCTGCTTGAAACTCTATGATGAGCCTGTGCGCAAATGGCTGACAGACCGTTTTCTGAAAGGAAAAAAGAAATAGCCAAAATACTGCTCCGATACATGAATGCCCCGATGCAAAGATTTGCACCGGGGCATTCTCTAATTACCGATTACTTTATTTTACGTCAATGAATTTTTTAGTTTTTTCCTTTTCCTGCTCGGTGAATTTCGGCAGATTGATATTCAACACACCGTTTTCCACTTGAGCGGAAATCTTCTCTTTGTCGACGTCGTCCGGAAGGATCATTGTCTGTTGGAATTTGGAGTATGAGAACTCGCGACGCAGATAGCGACCTTCTTTCTTTTCATCTTTATTGCTCTCTTCCTTGTTTTCCGTTTTCTTCTCCATGCTGATGACCAGATTGTTTTCTTCATCGATATGTACGTTGAAGTCTTCTTTTGTCATTCCGGGAGCGGCCAACTCTACTTTGTATTCTTTTTCCGTTTCAAAAACGTTGATGGCTGGAGCGGTTGCATTGGCTTTTACCATCCAATCATTATCAAAGAAATCGTTAAAGATACTTGGTAACCAATTCTGAGTTCTTCTTACAGGCATCATAATCATAGTCTCCTATCTTTTAAAAGTTATATATTCAGTTTATTCCGAACTTCAGTTCTCAGCGCTTTTCAATGTCCGTCTTTCGGCTTTCATTATTTGCGTCTTGAACCGTTGTTCACCTACTATATTGCAAACCTCATGCCAGCAAGCTTATACTGACTTTATTGACTAATTGTCATTGGATGGCTGACTATTTTACTTGTATAATGCCAATATTGCTATCTTTTTATTTAAAATTGATTGATTTTTATACTAATTTAAAACGCATCCGCCAACGCTTGCTTTCTTCATCCCAGTCGTGGCTGATAATTTTGAAAGTTCCTATCTCGGAAGTATTGGCAACATGTGTACCGATACAAAGGCATTCGTCATAATCACCGACTTTTACTACACGTACGGTTTCCGAAGCATCTTCCGGTAACCGTTCCAAATCGAACCTGCCCTTAGCTTCTTCCTGAGTGATGAATTCGGTAGTGACGGGCAGGTGCCGTGCTATCACTTCATTAACCGCTTCTTCCAGGCTCTTTATTTGCTCTTCCGTAGGGCAGGCGTTCAATCGATAATCCAATTTGCTTTTCTTACGCTCTATATGAGCGGAGACAGAGCGGCCGCAACCGAATAATCTAATCATTGTCTGATTAACGATATGTTCGGTGGTGTGCATGGGCGGGTATTCCTGTTTGTTGTGCTCGTTGAGTTGAATTTGTTGTTCCATAAGTTCTTCTTTTAAAATGCTATATACATGTATATCCGCATACTCTCCCGAAGCCAACAATTCTCCGGCACGTTCCGTTCCTTCCAGACGGAAACCAAGCCGGACGGGAATGCCGTTACTTGCGGTATTGCCTGTGGCGCAACGGATTTGTATGCGTTTTATATCTTTGGCTTCGACCGCCCATTGGCACAGGCGGCGAACACAGGCGGTCATAATTCCTTGATGTTGATATTCAGGCAATAACCAATAGCCGATTTCCGTACGATGATTGGCGAAGTCGGAGAAATGGAAACCTACCAGTCCGCAAATTTCATTTTGTTTATTCCAAATGCCGAATATCGGTTCGTAACTGTCGGCAGGGACGGAGAGAACTCCTTTCAAAAAACTTTCCTCATCGGCCGCGGATTTCAGGTTGTCGACAAACGGCAACCAAGTGCGCATATAGTCGCGATGGGTATCAATGGCATGATATATGGAGGTGGCGTCCTCTATCGTCACCTCACGCAATGAAATGTCCGGACGAATTTCGAAGGATATATTTAAATGATTGAAAGGCGTTGTTTCTTTCCGTGCGTTTTGTATTCTATCTTTGATTTTGCCCCAGGCGCGTGTATCGAACAGGCAGCTTTCGCGCATGGTGTGATACATTTCCTTGAATCGGGACATCGGTATGGTAAAGCTTAGTAAATCCGCCTCAAAATAAGGACGGACAGACGGATCGAAGAATCCTATAAACGTCCTTTTGCCTTGTTTCCGATTTTCAAGAACCGTTTGCGTCACAACAGAGCAACAGCCGGAACCGAATGGTGCAGAAACCATGTCGAACGCGTTACTGTCGAAAAACGCCCACGTGGTCAATCCGGCTAATACGTCGGGGAGTTGCAAGGAACAGTATGCCTTCCGCTTTGTCGAAAGACGCCAGATTATCGATTCGTGTAAAGTGCAGCCAGGCTTTTCGGCTTTAGGCACTTGTATCTCCTGTATGAAGTCGACAACCATTTCAGGCGTTTTCTTGTACTTCTCTTTCAAGGAAACGAAGCCGGGTACATGCTCCGGCATATCTGTAAATCCTGTGTAAAACTTGCCGCCACCGCAGCCTATTGTTTCCGCGTTGAGGCTGATTGTCTTTCCGCTCCTGACCTGCGCCATGCTTTTAAAGAAGCATCCGCTTACTTTCTCTGTCGGAGCTTCCGGCCGGTCGGAGTACCAGAAAGCGATGGGAAGTTCGGTTTGCTGTCCGAATGCTTCCCGGTAATTGTTGATAAATGTATCTATATCCATTTCCTTCTATTTTTCCGTAAAGATAATTAATATTCCGGGATTTTCATTTCCGGCATATGAAAATGCAATGACGCGAAGGGAAAACAGGGGTGCTGAAATGTACGGGCATAAAAAAAGGAGTACCGCTGTACTCCAACCTTTGTTAACCTTAAATCTAATACTATGAAAAACACATTGCAAAGATACGGACAATTGGGAAATCTGCAAATTATCCAAGAAAAAAAGCATGTTTTATAACACTTCTTATAAAATCATACTTCTTGCTATATGTTTTTTAAGGATTTCAGCCTTTGGCTTCCTGATACATGAAGCGTTTGATGCTCTTTTTGGCTGTCTTTTCAAATTCCTCAAAGTGTATTTTCACTTTAGTAATCTGGCAATATGCCGGCAGCAGTTGGTTCAACTCATTCCGGTTGGCTTCCATTGCTTTCTCTATATCGGCTTGCTGCAAGCCATGGGCAAAGGCGTCGTCAAAGTCGGGATATATCAGGGCTACGAGTTTGTCGTGTTGCAATACAATCAATGACTCTGAAACGTATGGCATATTGTTCAGTTTGCTTTCTATCTCTTCGGGATAAATGTTCTGTCCGCTGGAAGTGAGAAGCATATTCTTACTGCGTCCGCGTACGGTGACATAGCCGTCGGCATCCATCGTGGCAAGGTCGCCTGTGTGCAGCCAGCCGTTGACGTCTATTATTTGAGAAGTGGCTTCTGCATTCTTGTAATAGCCCAGCATAAGGTTGGTTCCCCGGCAGATAATTTCGCCCGCTACGTGCTGAGGGTCGGGAGAGTCTATCTTTACTTCCATACGGGTGGTGGCTTTTCCGCAAGAAGCGAGCTTCAGGGTTTCCCAACGGCTGGAGCAGATGATAGGACCACATTCCGTCATACCGTAGGCAATGGTATAGGGGAATCCTATCTGTTTGAGGAAACGTTCCACATCGGCATTGAAAGGCGCGCCACCGATAATGATTTCATCGAAGTTACCGCCGAAAACATCCATTGCTTTCTTGCGCATATCGGCCTTTATCTTGTCATTGACAATAGGCATCCGCAGCAATAGTTTACCGATTTTGTTGTCTATAAGAGGCAGGATATTTTTCTTGATAATCTTCTCTACGATGAGCGGTACACAGGATATGACGCGCGGCTTGATTTCGGAGAATGACTGTGCGATAATCTTTGGCGACGGCATACGGGTAAGAAAGTAGAGGTGCGCGCCTGCCGAGAAGCCGTAAAGGAAATCGTATACCATACCGAAAACGTGTCCCAAAGGGAGCATGGATACGATATGGTCGCCGGGACGTACGGACAACATCTCGTGGCAGTAGGCTATGTTGGACCATAAACTGCGGTAGGGCAGCATTACGCCTTTGGAATAGCCTGTGGTGCCGGATGTATAATTGATGACCGCCAACTCTTCGGGCGACTGTTCCTTGCGGTAGCAGATATGTTCGGGACGGAAGTTCTTGGGATAACGTGAGCCGTAGATGGCGTTTCGATGCTCGAACGCTTCCATGAGCCGTTCATCCCGGCAGACGACCGGAGTGAAATCCGTCAGCAGGACGACTCCCATAAGCAGCGGCATGGCTTCTTCGTTCAAGTTCTCCCAAGCCTGGTCGCCGACAAAAAGGAGCTTGGCTTCGGAGTGGTTGACGATATTGTGTATATTGTCTGCCTTGAACTCGTGAAGAATAGGAACAATTACGGCACCATAAGTCACTGTTGCCAGAAAACAGACCGCCCAATGAGCGCTGTTACGACCACATACGGCTATTTTATCACCGGGCTGAATACCGGCGCTTTCCAATACGATATGAAATTTTGCAATTTTACGGGCAACATCTTTATATTGTAGAGTTATTCCTTTGTAGTCTGTCAGGGCATTTCTGTCCCAGTTTTGTACGATGCTTTGTTCGATATAGTCAATGAACCGTTGTTCTTGTTCCATGCGTATATTTGCACACTTTAGTTAAAACTGCGCAAAGATAGGTCTTATAGTGATGCAAAGCAAATGCTTTGAAGTTTTTTTCATGGGAGAACACTCTCCCTTATTTCCTATTCTTTGGTCTTTTCAGAAATAAGCAGCAGCTTGTCTCCCACATGAAGTTTCAGACTGCCGTTGGGTATCAGGTATTCGTTGCCGCGCTTCACTATCATCACAAGAGTTCCCTGAGGCAGGTTCATATCTTTGAGCGTATCACCTTTCGTATCGAGTATCTCTTGGGTGACGGTAACATCGCGCAAGTCGGAATCGATATCTTCGGGCAGTTCTACTCCGAAGTCATTACCCGTCTTTTCCATCGGGGTGGAAAGTCCCAGCATACACGCTACTTTTGAAACGGTAGTACCTTGAATGACGAGGGACAGAATCGTGATGAAGAACACGATATTGAAGATTACATCCGCACCGGGCACACCCGCTACCACCGGATAAGTGGCGAAGATAATGGGAACCGCACCGCGCAGTCCCACCCACGAAACGAAGAACTTGGATTTCAGATTGATGCGTTTCCCGAATGGAAGCAGGCAGAGGAATACACTGAGAGGACGTCCTATCACAATCATAAATACGCCGATGAGCAATGCCACGCAAGCCACCTCGAGCATTTCGTGCGGGTTGACCAGCAGGCCGAGACAAAGGAACATGATTATTTGGAAAAGCCATGTCAATCCGTCCATAAACGTGTAAATCTCCTTGCGGTACATGATTTTGTTGTTTCCTACCATCATGCCGGCAATGTAGACGGCCAGATAGCCGTTGCCCTTCATCAGGTCGGTGATGGAGAATGTGAAGAACACGAACGACAGCAGCAGAATGGGATAAAGCGACTGGTTGTCTATATTCAGCTTGTTCAGCATAAGGATGGCCAGTTTTTCCCAAACAGATAACCTGCGGCGGCACCCACAATGAACTGTATCACAAAGGAGAGGGCTATCTGTGAAACACCCATTCCCGAAGACTGGATAAACTGAATCAGCACGATAGTCAGCATATAAGCCATCGGGTCGTTACTACCGCTTTCCAACTCCAGCATAGGACGCAGGTTGTGTTTCAAATTCATCTTTTGCGAGCGCAGGATGGCGAACACCGACGCCGAGTCCGTGGACGACATGGTAGAAGCGAGCAACAGGGATGTGATGAGCGGCAGATGAATATTGGTCCAGCTCATGCCCGACAGCCACCATATGAATAATCCGGTAAACAATGCCGTCAGCAATACACCGAAAGTGGACAATACGATACCGGGAGAGAGAATGGGATTGATTTCGGTGAACTTGGTGTCCATACCGCCCGAAAACAGGATGATACTTAAAGCTACCATACCGATGAACTGCGCCTCTTTGGCATTGTGGAACTGCAATCCGAGTCCGTCGCTTCCGAAGAGCATACCTACCACAAGAAAAAGCAACAAAGCGGGAACTCCGAAGCGATAGCCTGTCATTGCCTACGATGATAACTGACGAAAAGTAAAATAGAACCTAACGAGTAGAATGTTTTCGGCTAGTAAAATAACATAAGTATTGTGTTATAAAGTTGATTATAGAATGTTTTATGTACCTTGGTGTACAAAGATATTTATTATTGGTAACAAATACAAGACTTAATTGGTTCAATTAAATTTCAATACAAAAGTAGTCTCTTTCCCGGGTATCAGAGATATGTTTCCACCGGATAAGCGCATGATTTGGCGGGAGATGCTCAACCCGATGCCGCTTCCGTTTTCTTTGGTTGTGAAGAAAGGGATGAAGATATGTTCGGCAATGTCCGGGGGATGGCAGGGCCGTTGTTGGATATTTCAATCAGCACGGCTTCGGCTTCGTTGCAATAGGCGCGTATGTCGATGTGCTTTTCGTCCGCTGCGGAAGGAGACATTTCAAAGGCCTGTATGGCGTTCTTCAGTAAATTGATGATAACTTGCGAAATGAGGTTCTCATCCGCATAGAGTATCAAATCATCGGGGACGATGGAAATATGGAAACAGGCCGGAGTATCGGGATATTGATGCCGCGCCAGTTCCACCATACGGCTGATGAAGCCTTTGAGATAGAATAAAGACGGTTCGGGAGTAGGGATACGCGTAAATCTGCGGTAGGATTCTACGAAAGCGAGCAGTCCCTTGCCTGTGGAGCTGATGGTTTGCAGACCGTTGCGTATCTCTTCTTTTGATATTTTCGCTTCGGTCAGTTCCAGTAGCGTGTCGCTCAGGGAAGTGATGGGGGTTACGGCGTTCATAATCTCGTGGGTCAGTACGCGTGTAAGGCGTATCCAGGAGTCTATTTCTTTTTCGTCCAACTCGTTGTTGATGTCGTTCAGGGCGAGGATGCGCAGGTGCTCCCGGCGGACGGTGATATCGCTGATGCGGATGGAAAGGTTCACGGTGCCGCGTTCGTTGCTGAATGCCGCCTGGAACTTGTCGCCGGCACGGCAGGCGGTGAGCATATCCATCAGGTGATTGTCCACACGTGACAGTTGGCGGACGTGGGTAAATACTTCCAGCCCGAGCAGATGCAGGGCTTCGTTGTTCTTTTGATAGATGGCTCCGTTGTCGTTCAGTACGACGATGCCGGTATTTACGCAGTCGAGGATAAGCTCGTAGTATTTCTCTTGTTGGGCGGTTTCGCTTTTTACATTATATAAGATGCGGGCTACACGGTTCAGGGAACGGTTCATGAGGCGGCTGTCTTCGGTTCCGTCCGTTTCGGAGAAGTGGATGGCGGTGTCGTTGTTTTCAATGGCATCGAGCATGAAGAGGACTTTACGGGTATGGCGACGGTACAACCGTTGCTGCCAGCGTACTGTCAAAGGAAGAAGCACGGTGAAGCATACAGCCCAGAACAGAGGGGTGTCAAGACCATGCGATTCCGGAGACTTCAGAAAAAACAACGTCCACATTATTCCGGCAGCCACAGCTGTGAGCAGACTGATAACAGTCCGGAAAATATAATATTGATTTATATCCTTGTATTTCTTAAAGTCCATACTTTTTCATTTTATTGTAAAGCGTCTGCCGGGTAATGCCCAGTTGAGAGGCTACGGCCGAAAGATTGCCGCCGCACTTGTCCAGCGTCCGGCGTATCATTTGCTTTTCCATGTCTTCGAGGGTGGATACGGGCATTTCCGGTGTTTCGTTTCTGCGTTGCAACTGGAATAATCCGGCGGATAGGAATGTGCCGTCGCAGATGATAACGGCTTTTTCGATGGCGTGCTCCAATTCGCGGATATTGCCGAACCAGGGGTGCAACATCAGCTTCTCGCGCGCCGCATTGTCCAGATGTAAAGGCGATTTTCCGTATTGTTTGCAGAAGCGGGTTATGAAACGTTCTGCCAGCGGGATTATATCTTCCGGCCTTTCCCGCAGCGCAGGGATCTCAAGATGGATGGTGTTGATGCGGTAGAGCAGGTCTTCACGGAATTCTCCTTTGTCCGCCATTTCGGACAGGTTGCGGTTGGTGGCGCAAATAAGGCGGATGTCTATGGGGACAGGCGTATTGCTGCCCACCCGTACGATGCTGCGACGCTGAATGGCTGTCAGCAGCTTGGCTTGCAGATGATAGGGGAGATTGCCGATTTCATCAAGAAAAAGCGTGCTGTGGTCGGCGACTTCGAACTTTCCGGGGCGGTCGGCATGGGCATCGGTGAAAGAGCCTTTCATGTGTCCGAAAAGCTCGCTTTCAAAAAGG
>ENA-OQAB01000314-OQAB01000314.1-human-gut-metagenome-genome-assembly--contig:-NODE-314-length-28060-cov-4.635020_pt1 | contig 28060 bp, 37 predicted proteins | sample MGYA00242490_ERZ504517 | MGnify/ENA primary metagenome ERZ504517 (study PRJEB26092, sample SAMD00036298) | human gut metagenome | host: Homo sapiens | study: EMG produced TPA metagenomics assembly of...
AGAGGACAGCTGTCAGAAGACACAAAATCAGAAAAAGAGCCGGAAGCGCCTTTCCTCCTGCTCATTTTTCCCAAAAAATCCGTCTCGTTTCTCCTCCCTCATCATCTGTCATCGTTCCTTTCCCAGGCGCCGGAGCCTTCCCACCCCGGCGCTGTGCTTCCTTTCTCTGCCATCCGGCCTACTCGGCCACCTCGAACTGTTCCCTGTTAATGTCAAAATGCGTCTTCAGCTTCACGGTAAACACGGTTCCGTCCAGATCGCTTTTTACCTGGATACTGCCGCCGTGCATCTCAGCCACGCTTTTCGCGATAGCAAGCCCCAGACCGGTGCCTCCCGTGTGGGTGGAGCGGGATTGCTCTACCCGGTAAAATTTATTGAAAATCAGAGGCAGCTCATTCTCCGGAATCACATATCCGTAGTTGGTTACAGAGACTGTGACTATTTCCTCCTCCGCCTGAATCTGCACCAGCACCCGTTTTCCGTCTGCCCCGTACTTGATGGCGTTGTTAATCAGGTTGTCAAACAGGCGGGCCAGCAGGTTTCCGTCTGCGTCAATCACTTTTGACGGCAGATTGCTGTGGAGCTCATAGGAGAGATTTTTCTCTGCAAAGTTTGGATAAAATTCCTCCAGAAGCTGTTCCAGAAGCTTCACAATGTCCACCTTTCCCACGTTCATGGAAAGCTTTCCGTAATTCAGCTTCGTAAATCCGAAGAGATCCTCTATCAGCTTTTCCAGACGCCGTGACTTGGCGTAGGCGATATCAATATACTTCTTCTCCATCTCCCTTGGAAGCTCCACCTTGCCGGAGAGCAGCTCCAGATATCCAATAATGGAGGTGAGAGGCGTTCTCAGATCGTGGGCCACGTTGGTGATCAGCTCGTTTTTCGTCCGCTCCGACTCCCTCTCCTTATCCATCAGCCGTCTGATGTCCTCCACCATCCGGTTCAGGTTCACAGCCATGGCGCTGAACTCATTATCTCCCTTCACCTCCACAACCGTGTTCAGATCTCCCTCGGAAATGTCCTGCATGGCCGCAGAGATCCTGGCCAGATACCGCAGATGGCGCTCCTGCAGCCTCAGGAAGATAACGGAAAAGATGCCGATTCCGATAAGCACGTAGAGCAGCACCATAATGGGACTCAGCTCTAAAAAATCCAGCAGAAAAGATTCTGATTCTATTTTTCTTAAATATTCTTCCACCATGCTCACATTGGCGATGAGAAAAATCTCAATCAGGCAGGTGAGAAGGGTGGCGTAAAAGATATTCGTCACTGTGCGCGTCCGAAAACGCCTGCTCATATCGCTATTTTTCAATTTTGTAGCCTACCCCCCATACGGTAGTGATAATCTTGTTCTGTCTGGTGTCCTCCTTCATCTTTCCTCTCAGACGCCGGATATGTACCATAACAGTATTGTTGGCCTCATAGACCTTTTCATTCCATACCTTCTCGAAAATCTCGTCTGTGCTGAAGACGCGGCCCGGATTGGACGCCAGCAGGTAGAGAATATCGAATTCAATGGGAGTCAGCTTAATCTCCTCGTCGTAGACCGTCACCTTGTGATTGTCCTTGTTGATCACCAGCCCCTTAATCGAAATCTCGTTCTTCGCGGCCTGGATTACGCTGCTCTGGGATTCAGCTGGGTGTAGCGGCGCAGCTGGGATTTCACGCGGGCCGTCAGCTCCAGCGGGTTAAACGGCTTCACCACATAGTCGTCCGCTCCCGTTCCAAGTCCCAGAATCTTATCCAGATCCGTTGATTTTGCGCTCAGCATGATGATGGGGATATTGTTGGTCTCCCGGATCTTGCGGCACATTTCAAGGCCGTTCATGCCCGGCATCATAATGTCCAACAGCACCAGATGGATATTTTCTTTTTCCAGAATCTCCAGGCCCTCTCTGGCGTTCTCCGCCTTAAATACCCGGTAACCGTCGCTGACCAGATAAATCTCCACCAGCTCGGCAATCTCCTTCTCATCGTCGACCACTAATATATTAATTTCTGACATGAAAAAACCTCCCTTATGGCGGCGTCAGGCCCAGGAGACGGCTCCTGTTCCCTGACGTCAAACTGCATTCTATCAACAGTTTACCATAAGCGAGGCGAAATTGCTTTACTTTTCTCTTACATTTTCTACTGTTCCATGGGAATGAAGACGCGCCTGTTTCTGGGATCCGCCGATTCCTCCATGGCTCTGGCCGCCTCGATGGCTTCCGCGCAGAACTGTTCCTGGGCGTTAACCTTCTGGCGTCCTCTGAGACTCTTCTTTTTGTAGGTTCCGTCCGGCTGCAGGAGATGGGCCTTCACATTATCTGCCAGCTGCACGTCTAAAATATGGATCAGGCGGGCCTTTAGCGCCTCGTCCTCCACCGGGAACAGGATCTCCACCCTCCGGTCCAGGTTTCTCGGCATCCAGTCGGCGCTTCCCATGTAGATTTCCTCTCTTCCCCCGTTTTCAAAGAGGAAAATCCGGCTGTGCTCCAGGAAATTGCCCACGATGGACCGCACCTCGATGTTCTCGCTGAGATTTGGAACGCCGGCCTTCAGACAGCAGATGCCCCGGACAATCAGTTTAATCTCCACGCCCGCGCAGGAGGCCTCGTAGAGGTTTGCAATAATCTCCTTGTCGCAGAGAGAATTCATTTTTGCCACGATCCTGGCCGTCTTTCCCTCCTTAGCGTACTTGATCTCCCTCTGGATCAGGCGCAGGAACTTGCCTCTCAGCCATAATGGCGCCAGGGACAGCTTGTTCCAGCCTAACGGCTCCGAGTAGCCGGACAGCATGTTGAACACGGCGGTGGCGTCCTCGCCGATCTGGCGGCTGCAGGTAAACAGGCCGCAGTCTGTGTAGAGCTTGGCCGTAGAATCGTTGTAATTTCCTGTACCCAGGTGGACGTAGCGGCGGATGCCGTCCTCCTCCTTCCGCACGACCAGGGTGATTTTGCTGTGGGTTTTTAAGCCCAGAAGGCCGTAGATGACGTGGCAGCCGGCCTTCTCCAGCATCTTCGCCCAGTTGATATTGTTTTCCTCGTCAAAGCGGGCCTTTAGCTCCACCAGAACCGACACCTGCTTTCCGTTGTCCGCCGCCTCGGCCAGGGCCGCGATAATCGGGGAATTGCCGCTGACACGGTACAGGGTCTGCTTGATGGCCAGCACCTCCGGATCCCTGGCCGCCTTCTTGATAAAGTTCACCACCGGCTCAAAGGTCTCAAAGGGATGGGTTAAGAGAATATCTCCTTTTCTGATATTGGTGAAAATATCGTCCTCATTCATCAGAGCCGGAACCGGCTGGGGCGTGTAGCCCGGCGCCTTGTGCCGGTCAAAGCCTGGCAGGCCGTAGACCTTCATCAGCACCGTCAGATCCAGGGGGCCTCCGATCTCATAGATCTCGTCGTTTGTAACCTTCAGTTCCTTTTTCAGGATCTTCAGCAGCCGCTTATCCGCCTTCTCCTCAATATCCAGGCGGATGGCCTCTCCCCACTGGCGCTTCTTCAGCTGACGTTCAATCTCCTTTAACAGGTCCTCCGCCTCGTCCTCGTCAATGCTCAGATCTGCATTTCTCATCACGCGGAAGGGGTGGGAACAGATAATATCGTAGTTCAGGAAGAGCTTCTCAATGTTTCTTTCTATGATCTCCTCCAGGAAAATCACAGAGATCCCCGCTTTTTCCTTTCCCTCCTCCGGCGGAATCACCACCACCCTCGGAAGGCCGCTGGGAACACGGACCATAGCGAAATCCAGCTCCGAATCGCCCTTTTTCTTCTTCACCAGAGCCGCAATATTCAGAGATTTATTGCGGATCAGCGGGAAGGGACGGGAGGAGTCCACCGCCATAGGCGTCAGCACAGGATAAACCATCTCCTCAAAGTAGCTGTCCACATAGGTTCCCTCGTACTTGGTCAGATTTTCATGGGAGGCAATAATATTCAGGCCGTTCTGGCGCAGGGCCGGAAGGAGGGAACGGCTGTAGACGTGGTACTGCTCCTCCACCAGCTGATGCGTCTTCGCCTCGATGGCTGTCAGCTGTTCTGCTGCCGTCAGCCCCGCAATATCCCGTTTCGTGTAGTTGGCGTGGATCATATCCTTTAAGGAAGCCACCCGCACCATGAAAAACTCGTCCAGATTGGATGCCGTAATGCTCAGGAACTTTAAGCGGTCAAAGAGAGGCGTGGTCTTATCCTTCGCCTCGCCCAGCACTCTCCAGTTAAAATCCAGCCAGCTCAGTTCTCTATTGACATAATTCTTAGATTCCCAGAATCTCTCGTTTCCCTCAGCCATATTTACACCCTCCTCTTATGCTTCAGCACCGGCTGAAGCCCGAAAATTTCCTCAAAAAATTCCGCACGGTTCTCAAAGGACGCCCGTTCCAGAATAATCGTCTCCGGACAGCTGGCTGTGATTAACAGCTTTCCGTCCCTGACTGCCATGGACGCCCCCGCAAACTTCTGCCTCTGGCTCCGGTCCATGGCGCTGGCCAGGCTTAAAATCGCCGTCAGCTTGGCGATTAAAATCGTCACCGCCCGGCGGGTCAGTCCGCTGCCCTCGTACTGGGACAAATCGGACTCCAGCTTCACCGCGTCGTAGGCGAAATCCTGGTTATAGTAGTAAACTACGTTGGCCACAATCTCCCGTTCCAGGTGGGAAATGCCGATGATCTCCGTGGCCATGATAATCTGATAACAGCTCTGCGTCTCTCTGCTGGAGCTGATAAACTTGCCGCAGTCGTGGAGAATGGCGGCAATCCGAAGGAGCAGCCGTTCCCTTTCTCCCAGGCCATGGTATTTCTTCGTCACGTCGAAGAGCTCCGCGCTGAGCCGCTCCACCTCCTGAATGTGATCTCCGTGGCATTTATACCTCTTCGCCATATTTCTGGCGGAGGACAGGATATCCCCGTTGAAATCGTGGCGCAGCTTCACCAGCTTCCTGTCCTGGGTGTACTCCGCTGCCATGCCGTCGCAGAGGCTGACTCCCGGAATCCACACTGTCTCGGCTCCCGTCATCTCCAGAATCCGTCCGTAAATAACGGCGCTGGGCACCAGGATAGAAGCGTATTCTCCGTCTATGCCAAATTCGTCCTCGATCTCTTCTGCAGTCATGGACAGGAGCTTTCGGTAAAAGCTCTTAAACTGCTCTGCGCTGACCCGGTCCGACTCCATATGGCGGATTCCGCTTCTGGCCATAAACAGAATGCTCTCTCCTGTGGCGATCAAACTCTTAATCTCCCTGTCCTTCAGATACATCCGGCGGAAGGGGTAAAGCTCGTTGTCCACCAGCTCCTCGATCACCGGAACTGTCTCCCTGGGGCTTAAATTCCAGTGGGAGATCATTTCCCGGATCCGGAGCCCGCCCAGGACAACATTCTGGGTGGATACAAGGGTGTCCTTGTCAAACAGGGAAATCTGGGTGCTTCCAAATCCCACGTCAATGATGGCCGTTCCCTTCTGCACAATCTTGTGGAAAGCGGCGTCCTTGGAGGCCACCGCCTTGTAGGTCATCAGCCTAAGCTCCGAATTGTTGATGGATTTTACAGTCAGCCCTGTCCTGACTCGAATCTGCTCCAGCACAATCTGGCTGTTCTTGGCCTCTCTCATGGCGCTGGTGGCGTATGCCCTGTAATCGGTCACGCGGTAGCTTTTCATAATCTCAGAAAAGCTTTTTAAGACCTGGCACATCTCCTCTACCAGCCTGTAGCTGATTTTTCTGTCATTGTAGGTCTCCCTTCCAAGGGCAAGAACGTGGCGGACGTGGTCGGCCTGCCTGATTCCAAAGCTCTGGGAAATCTCGTAAATTCCCATTTCCAGCTCAAAGGATCCCACGTCGATTGCCGCAAACATTTTAATTGCCATAGCTTTCCTCCTGTATCTGTTCCGTTCCCAGCAGATGGGTGATAAACTGGGATGCCGTCCGCCCGGACAGTCCTCCGTGGCTCAGCTCCCACTGGTTTGCCTTTAACAGCAGCTCCTCCTCCGGCATGCAGAGGTTATGTCTGGCGGCCAGAGCTCTGACAATCTGTTGGAATTCCCTTTTGTCCGGCGCTCCGTAGTAGATGGTCACTCCGAACCGGGCCACCAGGGACAGCTTCTCCTGCACTGTGTCGTTCTGGTGCAAGTCGTCGTCCAGCTCTCTCTTGTCGCTGAACTTTTCCCGGATCAGATGGCGGCGGTTGGAGGTGGCGTAGAGCAGCACATTGTCCGGCCGTCTTCCCAGGCCGCCCTCAATCATTGCCTTCAGATATTTGTACTCAATCTCATACTCCTCAAAGGAGAGATCGTCCATGTAGATAATAAATTTATAGTTTCTGTCCTTCACCTGCTCCAAAATGTCTCCCAGGCACTGGAACTGGTGCTTATATACCTCTATCATGCGCAGGCCTCTGCCGTAATACTCGTGAAGCACCGCCTTGATGCTGGAGGATTTTCCCGTTCCGCTGTCCCCGAACAGCAGCACGTTGTTGGCCTCCCTGCCCTCGATAAATGCCTCTGTATTTTCGATGAGCTTTTTCTTCTGCCGCTCGTATCCCACCAAATCCTTCAGGGATACCTCTTCTACGCCGGTAATAGGCTCAATCTGAGCGTTTCCCTCAGCTCCCGTCACGCGGAAGGCCTGATTTAAGCCAAATTTTCCCACTCCCAGCTCCCGGTAAAACTCTGCCGTCCTGCCTCTGAAGTCCTCCGGGCTTTCCGCCTGCAAAAGCTCCGCGGCCAGCGTTAAAATCCTGTCCCTCACCCGGCTGTCAAACTGACGGCTTTTCTTCCCCGGCCCATGATAATCTGCCGCCAGGCTCCATACCTCCTTCATAGGGAGAGTCCCCAAATCCTGCCGGCTGAGCTGCCAGAACACGGAAAAGTCGTGGAGAGCCAGTTGATTTAGGCTTCCGGACGCCTCCCCGCGGATCTCGCAGGCAATGCTGTAGGGATTTTCGTTTTCCGCCAGACAGAGGGCCAGAAAGCAGAGCCACAGATTCCCCTCGAAGCCGTAAGCATCTGCTAGGGCAATCAGTTCCCCGGCGCACCAGGCCTCCTCCGCCTCCTGCCCGTCTGCCTTCTGCCCGGCTGTCTCCTGTCCGCCTGCCTCTTGTCCGGTCTCCTTCTGCCCGGCCGCCTTCTGAGCTGCCCCTCCGTACTGTTCCAGAAGGCCTCCCATGCGGTCTAACAGCTCCCCATACTTTAAATTTCTATACAGAATCAGATGCTGCTTCATTCCCAAAAATCCTTTCTCTTCCCATTTTTACTGTTCTTTTACAGTTCTCTTACCCCTTCTTTACAGAAGAAGGGGCATCCCTCGGCCGGACTGTGCATGGAAATGCCAGCCTGCTTCAGGCGCCCCTTACCGCGTGTATTACGCGTGTTTCTCTTTAATAATTTCCCAGAATTCTCATATGGTTCGCCTCTCCGGCAATTCCCTTTAACGCGTTGATCATGTCGGGATCGTCCAGATTTCCCTCGATATCCACGAAGAACCGGTACTCCCAGTTCCTGCCCGGAATGGGGCGGGACTCGATCATGCGCATATTCAGGTGGCTGAATGCAAAATTATTCAGCATGTTGTAGAGCGTTCCGCTCTCGTGAGGAAGCTCAAAGCAGATGCTGACCTTGTCCGCATCCTTCCGGTAAACCGGATGTTTTGAGAGAATTAAAAACCGGGTGGTATTCTCGCGGTTGTGGTTAATTCCCTCCGCTAATACCTTCAGTCCGTAAATCTCCGCCGCCGTCCGGCTGGCCACAGCCGCCTGGCTCTTATCAGCCTCCTCGCTGACCTTTCTGGCCGCCACCGCGTTGTTCTCCACGCTGAGCTGCCGCCAGTCCTCCCTGGCGTTCAGATACTGGCTGGACTGCATCAGTGCCTGAGGATGGGCAAGCACGGTTCTAATATCGGAAAGCTCCGCGTCCCGAGTGCCCAGAAGGCAGTGGCAGACCGGCACAAACACCTCAGCCACAATGTAATTCTCATACTTTAAAAGCAGGTCGTAATTGTCAGACACCGCCCCGGCTGAGGAATTCTCAATGGGAAGCACTGCGTAGTCCGCCCGCCCCTCAAACACGGCCTTCGCCGCGTCCTCAAACCGGCGCACGTGGAACATATCTGCCTGCTCCCCGAAGAACTGGATCACCGCCGCGTGGCTGTAGGCTCCCTCCAGCCCCTGGTAAGCGATCCGCACCTGCTTTTTCTCAATGTCCTCCACTCTCTGAAACCCAAAGTCAGAAGCGCTCTGTACCTGCTCCATCAGGCGATACTGATACCGGCGGCTGAGAGTCATCATCTGCAGAAACAGCTCTCCCACCGCCTCTTTCATAAACCCGCCCTCAGCCATGCTCCGGACGGCGGCGATTTTCTCCTGCTCCCGCTTCGGGTCATAGACGGCCTTTCCCGTCCGTATCTTAAACTCCGCCACATCGGCGCAGAGCTTCATTCTCTTTTCAAACAGCCTGACAAACTCTGCGTCAATGCTGTCCAGCTGCTTCCTGATCTCCTGTAAGTCCATGCTGTTCCTTCTCCAACATCTCAAGTATTCTGTCGCGCGTGTAAGCTCCCGGGAATTTCTTCTGCTCCGGCGGAAGCTCCTTCACGAAAAACGGCTCTCCAAACTCGATTGTCACATGAGCCGGACGGATAAACGGCAGATGCTTCTCAAATACGTCCGCTGTCCCCGTAATAGCCACCGGAATCACCGGGCAGCCTGTCTTCTCCGCGATTTTCAGGCTTCCTTCCTTGAAAGGCAGAAGATCCGTCTCTTTCTCGTTCCTGTTTCTCGTGCCCTCCGGGAAAATCCAGATAGATACGCCGCGCTTGATTTTCTCAATGCCCTGGAGAATGGTTTTCAGGCCTTCCTTCACATTCTGCCGGTCCATAAACAGGCAGTTCACCTGCACCATCCACTGGGATAAAAGCGGTATTTTTAACATCTCTTTTTTTGCCACAAAGCCTAAAAGCCCCGGAACGGTGGTGTAGCCCACCAGAATGTCGAAATAGCTTCTGTGGTTTCCCACATAAAGCGCCGGCGTGTCGGCTGGAATGTGTTCCGCTCCCTTCACAGTCACCTTTACTCCCGCTGTCTTGAGAATCACGGAAAAGGCCCGCCTTACGATATTTAAGCTCTTCCACTCCGCCGTCTCCCAGTCTGTCTGCCCCAGCTTCTTCAGCCGGTACAAAACGCCTGAGAAAAACAGCAAAAAGCCGATTACAAAGCTTGCTACCAGTATCAATCTTATCATGTTGTCACCTCTCTGTCTTACCTATTATATAGAAAGGGAGGCGCAAATACAAGTAAGAAATGTGGAAAAAATAGGTGAAATGCAGGGGAAGGGTGGAAAGTTTTCCTCGCTCCACTGAAAGTCGCTGGAAAACTTTCCCCCTTCCCTGGTACACCTAGTTTTTATATAAGAAAGAAAAGAAACATTTCCCTGTTCACTGAAAGTCACCAGAATTTTTCTTTTCTTACTTTTCCTCGCTCCACTGAAAGTCGCTGGAATTTTTCCTCGTACATAGGCGGTTTCTGCCTCTTCTACAGAAGCGGCGACAGCAGCCTGCTGCACTGTTCTTTAAACCGGGTGACGAGACCTCTTGCCTCATAGGTTTCTCTGGTGATTTCCCGGCAGGATTTCAGATCGTTTATGAAAATTTCTTCCATCTGTTCTGTAATCTTCTGATTATAGATCACCGCGTTCACCTCGAAATTCAGTTCAAAGCTGCGGATATCCATGTTGGCCGTGCCATAACAGCACACCTGGCCGTCTGCGCAGACGCCCTTGGCGTGGAGAAATCCCTTCTCATAGGTAAAGCACCTGGCCCCTGCTCTGAGAAGGTCGCCTACATAGGAGTAGGTAGCCCAGTAGACGAAGGGGTGATCTGGCTTGCAGGGAATCATCAGCATTACCTCCACCCCGGACCGGGCCGCAATCTGCAGCGCCGACAGGACGGCGTCGTCCGGCACAAAATACGGCGTCTGAATATAAATGTGCTTCCTGGCCTTGTGGAAAAGCTCCAGATAATTGTCCCGGATCTGCCGGTACATGGTGTCAGGCCCGCTGGCAATGATCTGGATTCCCACCTCCGGAATGTGGACGCAGGAGATTTTTCCAGACTCGTCCCTCATATCAGGCCGGTCTGTGGGAATGTGAAGTTCAAAATACCGGGCGTCCTGGAACAGGTTTTCCCCCACCGCATAATTCCAGTCCAGGGCAAACCGTATCTGAAGGCTTAACACAGCCTCGCCGCCCAGCTTCAGATGGGTGTCCCGCCAGTAGCCAAACTTCGGATCCTTTGACACGTATTCCCGCCCGATGTTAAAGCCGCCTACATAGCCCCAGCGGCCGTCGATCACCACAATCTTTCTGTGATTTCTATAATTCACTCTCAAATTCAGGCGGCCCAGTACCGGCGGGAAGAAAATGCCCACCTGGACTCCGGCCTGGCGCAGGATTTCCCATCTGCTGCCCGGCATGAAGCGTCCTCCCATACCGTCCGCCAGGATTCTTACCTGCACGCCCTCCTCTGCCTTTCGGATGAGAATGGGGGCAATGGAGTCAAACACCTCGTCATTTTTTATAATGTAATACTCCATGTGGATGTATTCTCTGGCCTGCTCCAGATCCGCCTTCAGTTCCTGGAACTTCTCCTCCCCGTCAGCAAAAATCTGAACCTTATTGTTCATGGTGAGAACGCTTCCGGAGGTGTCAAGGTTATAGAGAACCAGCGATTCGTAATCTGCAGCCAGATCCCCTAAAAGAGCCAGATCCCTTGTTTTAATACAGTCCTCCTGCAGCTTTGCCGGACATTTCAGCCGATCCTCCACCTCCTTAATCCGAAACATTCTGTTTTTCTTATAATCCTGGCAGAACAGCAGATAAAAAATGATTCCAAATACCGGGATAAAGTTGAGAGCCAGAAGCCAGGCCCAGACCGTCCGCGGATCCCTGCGCTGGAAAAACACGATTCCCACAGACAGCAGCAGATTCACAAATATCAGGTGTTCCGGAATCCAGTCCCACACAGAAAAAATTGTTTCCATGACTATTGAAAACAGGTCAGGCACCGCTCCTCCCCCTTTCTCTCAAGAAATGATCCCTCCCCTGGCCTTCCTCTTCATCTGTCCACAGAAAGAGGCATAACTGCCGGAAAGCGCCGTTCTACCGGAACTGATTTAACTCCGGCTGATATACATATCCAACGGCGGCTAATCTCTCTTCCAGCTCTTCTTTCTTTACATCGAAGGCGCGGCACAGCTCCTCTAAGCTGTTATAGGCGTCCCGCAGCTGCATATTTACAAAGCTTAAGCACATAATCGGATCCTTCGGTATCTTCTGCATCATGATTCCTCCTCTTCAAACTCCACGGTTACATAGTAGCCTCTGGCATTCTCCTCGATTTTCTTTACCGTTCCATTGTCTGCCTTCAGACGGTTGTTCAGCCGGAACAGCCCAGACATGGCCACCGCCGGCTCTATCATGTAGTTGACGTTAAACGGCGTCACCGACTCGCTGACCTCCACTACCTGGCCTTCCTCCACCAGGCCGGGGCGCTCCATTTTAAATACAATCTCTCTCTTCATCCTCTTGTCCCTGTCCTGCTCCTGATTTTACTCAATTTCAATATCCTTATAGTCCAGCTTCTTCTCCGCCCGGACTTCCCTGCCAGCCATATGGGCCACCGGCTGTTCCAGGAAAGAAGCCCGCATCACGGCTCCGCTTCCAAATTTTGACCGGATTTCATCCACCGCGTGATCCAGCCGCTCCAGTTTCTCATACTTTTCTCCCTCGAAAATATTCATCTGGCGGGCGCAGCCCTCCTCCTTGATCCGGCTGGTGGAAATGCCCAGCAGGCGGATGGCGGATCCGTCCCACAGCTCCTCAAACAGGCGGCAGGCGGCCCTGTAAACCTCCTCCGTAATATTCGTAGGCGTCTCGAACACCGCCTGGTGGGAGACAGAATGCAGATCTGTGTTCTTAATCGTCACAGAAATCCCCTCCGCCTTCACATGGCCGGCCCGAAGCCGCCGTCCCACCGTCTCCGCCAGGGAAAGCAGCACAATCCTGGCTGTCCCCTCGTCCGTCACGTCAAAGGGAATCGTGGTGCTGTTTCCATAATTTTTATTCTCCGTCTCCTCCGTCTCAATCACTCCGGCGTCCCTGCCGTTAGCGAAATTCCAGATCACCTCCCCGTGCTTCTTCAAATGATATTTGAGAAGCTCCGGATCCGTCTTCGCCAGGTCTCCAATGGTGCGGATTCCCAGACGCTTCAGGCTGGCCTCTGTGGATCTTCCTACAAAAAACAGCTCCCGCACCGGAAGCGGCCACATTTTCTCCGGAATCTCCTCCGGAAACAGAGTGTGAACCAGATTCGGCTTCTTAAAATCCGACGCCATCTTCGCCAGCAGCTTATTGGTGGAAATGCCGATATTGACCGTAAAACCCAGTTCCCGGAAAATCCGCTCCCGGATTCGTTCCGCCGCCTCCCTTGGCGGACCGAACAGCTTTTCCATGCCGTTCATGTTCATAAAGGCCTCGTCAATACTGTACTGCTCCACCTCCGGCGAATATTCCTTCAAAATCTTTATAAAGGCCTCTGAGGACTGCCTGTACAGGTGGTAATTGGCCGGAACCAGCTTAAGATCCGGACACTTTCTCTTTGCCTCCAGAATAGACTCTCCTGTGCGGACTCCGTATCCCTTCGCAGACTGGGACTTGGCCAGAATAATGCCCCGCCTGGCCTGGCGGTCTCCTCCTACGGCGCACAGCTCGTCCCGCAGATCCTTCTTCGCCCCCAGCTCCCGGATACGGTACACCGCCTCCCAGGATAAAAACGCGCTGTTTACATCCACATGAAACACCACAGGAGCCGCCGTTTCATCCGCTGTCTTCAAACGTATCACCTCGCATCCAGCTGAAATTCAGCTATACTCTATTGTACCATTCTTTGAATGGAAAATAACAGATCTTTTTCTTAATCTTTCCTGACGCCCATGGCAGACACATGAATACAAAATCTTTTCTTACATGATTACAAACAGGTAAAGCCTGCAGTTTTTCACGTTCTGCTTGCGCCTGAAATTCCTTTGAATTATACTTAAATGGTTCCCCAAATCCGGGGAAATGAACGTTTCAAAAAAATTATAATTAAGGGAGATTATATTATGATAGAAACGCTTGTGCTGGCCGGCTTTCTCGGCTGCCTCATTCTGTGTCTGGCTGCTGGATTCTCACTGGTCTATGCCCTCTTAGGGGGACTTCTTCTATTTACCGGATACGCCCTGTACCAGAAAATAAACGTCAGGGACATTGTCCGGCTGCTCTGCATCGGCATAAAAAAATCTGGAAATATTCTGATTATTTTCGCCCTTATCGGCTTTCTCACCGCCCTGTGGAGAGCCTGCGGAACCATCCCTTTTATTGTTTACTACGGCATGAAAATTATGAATCCTTCCTTTTTCGTGATATCCGTGTTTTTGCTGTGCTGCCTGGTTTCCTTCCTGATGGGAACCTCCTTCGGAACGGCCAGCACAGTGGGCGTGATCTGTATGATTTTAGCCAGGTTAAACGGCATTTCCCCCACTCTGACAGGAGGAGCCGTTCTCTCCGGCATCTTCTTCGGGGACCGCTGTTCGCCCATGTCCTCCAGCGCCAGCCTGGTGGCCTCTCTGACAGAGACGAAGCTCTATGACAATATTAAGCGGATGTTTCGTTCCTGTCTCCTGCCCTTTGTCCTGACCTGCCTTCTGTATCTGGTCCTTGGAAAAAGCGGCGGAAGCGCTTCCGGAACAGAATCCCTGATGGAAGAATTTCCCAGGCTGTTTGCCCTGCCATGGTATACCTCTGTTCCCGCGGCTGTCATTCTCATTTTCTGCATGATGAAATGGGATGTAAAAGCAGTGATGGCCTTGAGCGCAGGACTCAGCTTCCTGCTGTGCGTCTTCGTTCAGCAGATGGCGCCGTCCGCCGTTCTCTCCGCCATGATGCTGGGCTTTCACCCGGAAGGAGACAGTGAACTGATTCCTCTGATTTCCGGAGGCGGCTTTCTTTCCATGGTCGAGGTCAGTTTAATTGTAATGATTTCCTCTTCCTATCTGGGACTTCTGGATGAAACAGGACTTTTAACCAACATTCAGAGTCTCATCCGCCGTCTGTCCGGAAAGCTGGGGCGTTTCCCGGCCGTCTGCACGGCCAGTATCGTCACCTCCATGTTCAGCTGCAACCAGACGCTGGCCTCCATGCTGACCTGCGAGCTGTGCAAGGGCGAATATGAGAAGCCGGAGGACCTGGCCCTGGATCTGGAAGATTCCGTCATCCTTCTGGCGGCCCTGATTCCATGGTCCATCGCAGGTTCCGTTCCCCTGGCCGCCATCGGAGCCGGGACTGCAAGCTTTTTCTTCGCCTTCTATCTCTACCTGCTGCCCCTGTACCGATGCGTAAAGGAATGGGCAGAAAAAAGCAGAAAACGCGCCTCAGCTGTCTGAACCGACGGCTAAGGCGCATTTTTGATTCTAAAAAATATTAATACGATATTTACCGGAAAGTTTCAGGATGCTCCTTTTCGAGAAATTCCAAAAACGCCTCGCAGCCCTCCACAATGTCGTCATAGGTCAGGTCAAAATTGCCTGTATACCAGGGATCTGCGATATCTCTGGGATTTAGTGAAAAATCGAGCAGCCGATACATTTTCCCATCCGGATCGCCTCCGGCAATCCGGCGCATATTGGAAAGATTTCGCTCCTCCATTCCCAGAAGGTAATCGTAGTCCTCATAGTCCTGCCGCTTCATCTGAACCGCATATTTCCCGGCTGTGGAGATGCCGCAGGCTCTAAGCTTCTCCCTGGTTCCCCGGTGAACGGGATTTCCAAGCTCCTCCGCGCTGGTGGCAGCGGAGGCAATATAAAACTTTGAGGCCAGACCACGTCTGGCTGCCATGTCCTTCAGGACAAACTCTGCCATGGGAGAACGGCAGATGTTGCCCAGGCAGATGAAAAGGATTTTAATCATACAATTTTACCTCCTTAGTCTTTCCCCTGATATTCCTGTTCCAGTTCCTCTGCCAGGTATGCGTCGCTCATACAGTGCATATCAGAAATACCATCCCGGATCAGCTGATAAACCTGTGAATGGTAGAAAAAGTCCAATGCCGCATCCAGCGAAATCCCCTGCTCTCTTGCAAAGCACTCAATCACACGACTATATTTCTTTTGAAGTAAAATCGGGTTTGCATTCATACCAGTTCACTCCCTTCAAAATGCAGAAGTCCCAACGCTTTCTCTGTACGAAAACATATCTGCAGGTTCGGTTTTTCATAACGCAGACGACTGATTGCCTCTCCCTTGTCAATCAATCTCTCACAAAAGAGTTCCACCGTATTGAATACCTTATCATTTGCCACACCACTTCTTTGCCTGCTCATACAACGATGTCACATAGAAGCCACGCCCGAAGTCCACATTAAGGCGGGAATGTACCAAGTCCGGCTCTGCAATTTCCAGATAAGAACCATGATAGAGTATCATACCTCCACCCCTCTTTCTTTCATCACGTCAAGAAGATCCTCTACAATATACTCCTTGCTCTGCGTATGAAGTATTTCATATTCCGGTACAATGTAGCCATTTAATATATCGCTTTTTTCTGTAAATGCCTCATAAACCCGCTCTGCATTCACCCCCAGCCTTGCAGCTATATTTTCAATACAAAATACAGCAAATTCAAGTTCTCTGGAATTTTTAATATTTTCATGCAATGCCATAAACCATTCCCCCTAATAAATCAAGTCTTTTATCGTTATTCCAGAATCATGTCTTTCCATTTTTATAGAAGTCCCTATTTGCCTGCGGCTTGGTAAGAGCATCATAGAATGCCAGTTCATCTTCTGTCAGACCTAACTGCTCTCCCTCTTTATGAGCCTCTGCTAACTGCTTTGCAAGATTTAACATTTCCTCAATTACTTCTTCGTTGGTAAGCATACCATTAAGATACGCATTTACAGCTTTCTGCATAATCTCGCTGAACTTTTCAGATTTTACAACATTGGTTCTTCTATATATCGGCACCTGCTCCGCAATTAGCTTTCTCAACCGTTCAATCGCCAGATTTTTTTTCATCTTGCTTACTTCTTCAAGGAACTTCGGATCAAACAGCGAAAATTCCTCCTTAATATCAGAAAACAGATTGATAATGCCTTCGCTTTTAATACTTTGTTTCAAATCAAGCCAATATCGGCATTATTCTTTTCAGTCGTCTTTATTCCTCACTTTTACTTTTTCTCTTGATTTACCAATACCTCCCACTTTCCATATCTTTTTCCGTCAACTCTGCGTATATATTCCTTTTTCTGCAAAAACTCCATAATTCGCTTTATGGTGCTGAGAGATTTTCCTGTCTCGGTCACAAGCTCTTTTTGCTTAATTGACGGGTTCTTGTAAATCATCTCCAAAACCGCCAGTTCCTCTAAAGTGCATTCCAAAGTGTCAAATTGAGCCTTTGGAAATTTAGGATTGACACTTTGTGAATGATCATCCGCATAATACACGTGCATATATCTGTTTTTCAGCTCGTATTCCGTTCCCAAAATCAAATTACTGAAGAACATTTCCAGGAATTTTGTAGTAGCATGAATACCGTTCTGCAAATCATTATAATTTGCTCTTACCAATGCGTTGCGGAAATACCAAGAATTCTTTTCAAAGGCATCATTATTTACCTTGAATCCGAATGTTTTCATGTATTTAATCATAAAAACTGCCGCAGCTCTAGTGTTGCCCTCACAGAATGGGTGAATACGTTCAAACTTCACATGAAAATCCAAAATATCCTCAAAAGTCTTTTCTTCTTTTCTGTTATACTCTGTCAGCAGAGCTTTCATCTTATCGGCAACTTCTTCCGGAAGTGCAGTCTCCATACCGCTGACTTCATTCGGCATCTTTTTATAATCGCCAGCCGCAAACCAATCTTTTCTGGAATCGCTGATTCCATTTTCAGTATTAAATGGAGCTCTTTAATCAATTTCTCCGTCAGCGCTGCCTTTGCATGGTCAATCATCCTATCAATACAGCGGAAATGATTTGCCGTTTCAATCACATCATCCACATTCAGCACTTCTTTTTCTACACCGATGGTATTGGTTTCAAAGATATATCTGGCCTGATCGTGGGTCAAACGGCTACCGTCCATTCGATTAGAATGATAAGTCAGCTCAATCTGAGTTTTGTGATAAATACCACCAAAATAAGCTGATTTTCTTTCCTCATGCAGAATATCCAGTAAGGTCCTCTGTTTTTCTCTCTTCTTATTGGAACGCTCCGATTTTTTCCGCATTTTCAGGAATATTCCAGGTCTTTCCAGTGATGAACGCTCCTTCCACACGATTATGAGCGCAGTAGTTTCGTACACTGCGTTCCGATATATTCCATTTCTCTGTTATTTTGGCAGCTGAAAGATACTGCATCCGCATTCCTCCGCTTTTCTAATGCTAAATCACTCCTTTGTGCCCGTCAAATCTTCCATCTTAAACGCATAATAGCCTTCATAGTAATAACTGTGATCGATGCCCTTCATATAAATTTCTCGATCATTTACATTATCTGTAAGGGCATTTTTCAGAAGAAACTTTATTTCGATATCTTTGATTGGACTTCGCTCCATGGCAAGCAGATAATCCTCTTTATCCACCTTGCTCCAGTCAACCACACAGCCGATTTCTTTTTTCAACATCAGATCAAGCCATATTCTCGTGCTTCTCCCATTCCCCTCTCGGAATGGATGAGCCACGTTCATTTCAACATATTTTTCGACAATTTCATCAAAAGTTGACTGTGGCATTTTGTCTATGCTCTGTAACGCTACTTCCAAATACATCAGCGGAGCAAATCGAAAATTTCCTTTTGAAATATTGACCTTTCGTAATTTACCGGCAAAATCATAAATCTCATCAAAAAGATATTGATGGATCATCGCTTTTATAAGTACCTAGTTCTAATGTCTCAAAAAAGCCACTTTCAAACATTTCAAGCGCTTTTTGCATTACTGATTTTTTCTTCCATTCTTGCTAATTCTGTAGAATCTGTAATACCTAATTTATTTTCAAGCATAGTTTACCTCACATTCTTCATGCGATCACTTTTCCAGTCACGAATCTATCTTTATAAGTATACCATAATATCGGCAACAAATCTATTTTATTATGAAATATCTTACTTTTATTTTGCCGAATTTAATAGTTCTTTTTCCTCTTAACGCAAAAATGGCAAAGTTCTTATCGACAACACTTCACCATCAGATGTTGGTAAATAAAATATCCTATAAATAAGAAAGACCCACCGGGTTGCGCATGAAAATCAGAGGCGTGGTGGGTTCTGTTAAGTTTAACATACAGTTTTTGAAGTTACTGTCAATATTTCTTTTCAAAAAAACGATAACTCTCCATCCGCACCGAATATCTACACAAAAAAAGCCCAACAGAAATTCCTTTCCGTCAGGCTGTCTTTCCTATACACATCTATTTGATCATACTGCTGTCAACCTCTTTTTCTCCTACTCCTCCATATTCAAAAGCGTAATAATGATCTGGTCGGCTCCCACCTCTGTTTTCCGTTTCACAATATCCTCAATCTGAGCCCTCTGCGGATCTGTGATCGAGGGGGCATTGATCACTACATCTACTTTTTCATCTGCAATGCTTACTACCGGATCGGAGAAGCCTTTTGCCATGAGAAGGGTCTCCGCAGCATTTTCCTTTTCTGAAATCTCTGTCAGGCGGATCATATCCTGAATGGCCTGCTGCTTGGCTGCTTCATCAATGGAGGTACTGTTGATCAGGCTCATCAGGGTTTCCTTATTTCTGGCTCGAACCTGCTCCCTGCTTAACTGAACTCCTGCTATGTAATCCGCCACGCTCATGCCGCTGGTAAGCACTGCCTCTCCGGGATTTTCAATCCCTGCGGGGGCATCCTGTGCATCTCCGGCTTCTGAAACAGCATCCTGTCCGCCTTTCTCTGCCAGAGCCAGCTGCTCTGTCTCCGCTTCCATGTTCTCTCCGGCCTCGGCCAGCTGCTCTGCTGCTTCTGCCCCGACTTCTTCTTTCTGAGCCAGGCCTTCACTGGGGAGTGCTTCCTCCACCTGATCCGAATCCTGATCCAGACTTCCGATCTCCAAAAGGTCATCACCGGCGGCCTTATTTTCCGCCAGCAGATCTTCATCGGAAATATCCATCATCCCGGCTTCATAGATATTGCCTGCTGCGGCAAGATCGCGTTTTCCTGCATAATTGAGATATCCTGCCGCAGCAATCATTACAGCCAGTGTGGTGATAATAATCTGGTTTCTGCGGAACAGCCGTTTCATTTTTACATCCTTCATATGTGCTGTGACCTGTTTTACCTGTTTCATGTTCCTGATCTTCATGTCCTGCACTCCTTTTTTATTCCACCCTCTTTAATACTTTAATCTTATGTGCCGGAAGCCCCAATAATGCTTCCATTGCCTGGGAAATTTCAGAACAGACCTCCGGACTCCCTCCTCCGTCGGCGCTGACGACGATTCCTGAAATTTCAGGACATAATTCCTTTTCCACCACTGGTCCGTTTGACCCGCCTCCGGACTGAGGCAGGACTGTGCTTTCCTCCGACTGGCTCTCTGTAATCTCACGGCTTCCGCCTGCAGAGTCCGTTTCCTTTGTCACCGTGCTGCTGCCGGAACGATCCACCCTGAGTACCTTCTGGCCTGTGGATTTTAACACTACCATTACATCCACCTGTCCAACCCCCTCTACAGACCGTAACAGTTCCCGTATCCGCTTTTCCAAACGTTCTTCATAAGAGCGCGAAGAAAAAGAGCTGCTGATATCCCATGAAACCAAACTGTGTTCTTCCGTCCCCGCTGCCTGTTCTCCGCTCTTCGGACGATCTTCTTTTACAGTCTTTTTCTCTCCTCCCGGAACGGATAAAAGCATGAGAAATACACCTGCAAGCAGAAACAGCAGCCATTTTTCCCTAGTCATTTTTCCATTTAATTTTAACAGCTTCTCCTTCCAGCCCATAATACGTTTCTACCTTTCCTTTTAGCGTCTCTGCCGCCTGCTTCTCCCTTTCTGAAAGCTCCTGCTTCACACCCTCCTTATCCTCTCTTTTCTCCCCCGCCCCGATTTCAATGCGGCCGATACTCACCGGACGTTCTTCTGATATAGGGGATAAAAGCATCTGCCCGGCTGCCCGGATATTTTCCCGTCCAGAACCTTCCTGTCCGGACCCCCTCTTGTGCGAAACCTTCCTGTTCAAAAAAATCTTCCCCCGATACTTCAATCTCAAATTGCCAAAATCTTCCCGTAGGAGGAACTTTCCTTATTTCCTCCATCTGTACGCTTACCTGAGCATGCATGACCCAATTCCTGTGCCTTGACCAATGCTGTTATCTCCTTTTCCACATTTTCCCTGTACTGCCCCGTTATGCCCGCCAGACGCTTTTCTTCCATTCCAAAAATTTCTTTTTTAAGCTCCCGTGACTCCTGTCTGAACGTAAACTGATCAAACAGACTGCTTACCTGTTTTTCCCAATCCCCCAATGAGCCAAAAGGCCCCAATACAACAAGCACAAGAACCAGCCCTCCAAATAAACGCAGATATCGTCCATAGGAGCTTCCGGCCAAAAGGTGCTCTGCCAGTGAAAGAAAGACCATATAGTAAATAATATTTCTGGCCCAGCCTAAAAGAGCCTCCGCCATAACCCCTCCCTTTTATCTCTGCTTCCCCTCCTTCTATGCCGTCCTGTCAGGCAGACAGATAGGCCACATCCGCTGCCTTGCAGGTAACAGCAATGGCGATCACAAACAGAAGCAGAGAATATAAAACAATCTTCAGCAGCAGCCTGTGTCCCCTGGAAACACCGATCACACAGGAAACCATTCTCTTATCACACACCGGCTGCATGATGGCTCCTGCCGCCTGATAGAACAGTGCAAGTGTAAGAAGCTTTGCCGCCGGAAGAAAAGCAATGAGTGCCAAAACTGTCACACCTGCGGCTCCCATGGTATTTTTGATCAATACACCTGAACCTAATACCATCCGGGCCGCCGCTCCTGCACCGGCTCCCAGCCCCGGAACGGCCTCTGCCAGCTTTAAAAGGCCGGAACGTCCTACACTGTCTGCATAGGGCAGAACCATGGCTTCCAGCACATGGAGGCCCAAGATCAGACCAAACATGGTTTTTATGCCCCATTCCACTGCCTGTTCTGTCAAAGAGGTCATTTTCGACAGCAGCGGCTCCTTCATCACATGGCTTCCCAAAACCAGAAGCACATAAACTCTGACTCCGGTAAGAAATACGCTCTTTGACAGCCACTGAACACAAAAGACAGCCGCCATCATAGCCTCATACATACAGATTCCCGTTATGCTCCCCCCTGAAAATGACACTGCCATAAAGTAAGCCGGTATCAGCACACCCATAAACTCCAAAATCCGATCCAAAACCTCTGCCGCAATGGAAAGACTTGTCAGAAAACTGCCTGCCAGACAGGCAAACAGCAAAAGGTATGCCACATAAAATCCGGTATCTGAGATCTGCCCGTTTTTAAAAACAGAAGCCGCCCCGGAAAACATGGCTCCAAGAAGACCAATAGCCGCTGCCTGAGTCAAAAGCCCGGCTCCTTCCCTTACCTGTGAAAATAAAAGCTGTCCGAATCCCTCTTTTATGGCTGTTCCCAGCGCTCCCAGATTCCCTGACGCAAAAGCCTTCATCAGATCCGTAAATAAAAGATCCACTGTTCCGTTTTTTCCTCCCAACGATCGATCAAGATACTTCTGCAGCTGCTCCAGCTCCTCTGAAATCCCCATATCATGAGCAGCCTGTCCAATCTCCATTTCTTCACTTGTCTCTTTATTATTTTCAAAATTTTCCTTTTCATAAAAAGCGCCCGCCGTTATCGTGCTCCCTCTGCCGCTTATCCACAGAGCCATCAAAAAAACTATCAGTTTTATACCGATTCGTCCATATTTTACTGCCTTTCTTCCCTGTGCCATAGCAGCTCTCCCTCCCCGATCCAGCAAAATCACAGTATCCTGCCATACTATCCCATAAACTGATCCAGTATTTCAAAGAGAGCCAAAAAAACAGGCATACTTACCCCAAGAATAGACAGCTTTCCGAAAATCTCGATCTGATTTCCCAAAGCGCTGTAGCCCGCGTCCTTACAGATTCCGGAGGCAAACTCAGCCACATATGTGATCCCAACCATTTTCAGAAGAGCACCCAGATAGGCCGGATCAATTTTGATATATCCTTCCAGACGTCTCATGGCATCTAAAATCACCTCCAGACGTCCGGTACCGCAGATCATAAAGAGTATCTGTGCTCCCAGCACCATATAAAGGGCATACTCTGCCCGGACTCCCTTCAGCCATACAGCAAGAAGGACTGCCGTTATACCGGCGGCCCCTATGGTAAGAATACTCATGGCTCCTCCTACAGCAAAAACAAACGTTTCATGGTTTCAAACAGATCATATATGTAGGGAACCATCCAGAACAGTACCAGAACCAGACCTGCCAGACTGGTGAGAAATGCCTGCTCATCCCGGCCGCTGTGCTTTAGTACCTGGCAGATTACAGACACCAGGATTCCCACAGCCGCAATGCGGAAAATCAGATTTACATCCATCGTTTCTCCCCTTTCCTCCGTCGCAGCTAATACATCAGAATCACTAAAAGCAGGCTTCCCATCATTCCCAGAGCTGTGCTCAGACGGCATCTTTCCCTCATCTCCCCCCGCAGACGGCTGATAGAAAGCTCCAGCTGCTCCAGATAAAGAAGCAGCGTCCGTTCCTGCATGTCCACATCCAGGTATCCCAAACGTCCACCCAGACCGGCAAGCTGCTTTATATCTTTTTCGTCCAGAATTTCCCCTTGAGGCCCCTTTTTTATAAGCTCCACCTGTTTCTCCCATATTTTAGAAAATGTTTCCTCCCGGCTTGCGGCAATCTCCCTGGCCGCTCCTGTAAATAAACGGCCCAAGAATCCATTTTCCCGCCGTCCTACCCGCTCCAGAGCCTCCTCCAGCGGAGCTCTGCTGTATGTGATCTCACCCTTTAAGCCAAAAATCATCTGTCTAAGCGTTTCCAGAGCCTCCAGTCTGGCCCTCCATCTCCAGGCCATCCACATTCCCCAGCCAGTACCGGAAAACAGTACCAGCCCAATTCCGGCCCATTTTATAACCATGCTCCCTCCTCCTTTACAGGAGCCTTCCTGCCCCATCGTACACAGCACAGATATGACCTGCTCCCCCGGCCTGATCCAGAAAAATCAGGCGTTTAAAGGTTCCTTCCTTAAACAGTTCCCCTACCCCCGGCCGTTTTTCTACTTCTTTCAGGGATACACCGTGAACCGCAGCTGCTAACCCGCAGCCGCAGCTTCGGATATATTCCACAGCCCGTATATCCTCTTTTCCGCCAATCTCATCCACTGCTATTACTGCCGGAGCCATGGAGCGGATCAGCATCATCATCCCCTGGCTCTTGGGACAGCCATCCAGAATGTCCGTTCTCATTCCAAGATCATTTTGGGGGACTCCCTGAAAGCAGGCCCCCAGTTCCGAGCGCTCATCCACCACGCCGACTGTGATTCCAAAGAGACGCCTTCCCGTGCTTTTCTCCCGACAGCCGTTGGACAGCTGACGGATGATGTCCCGAAGAAGGGTCGTTTTTCCGCATCCCGGCGGCGATACGATTACCGTATTTAAAAAAGCCCATTTTCACATAAAAGAGGCATGATCTGATCCGCGCATCCCTTTACCTCATGAGCGACGCGGACATTTAAAGAGGAGATAGATTTTAAGACTCCCACCTCTCTCTGGTTCAGCACCGTTCTTCCTGCCACACCGATCCGGTGTCCGCCACGGACGGTAAAAAATCCCTGGCGCAGCTCCTCCTGAGCCGCATACAGGGAAAAACCTCCCATGATCTCTGCAGTCTCCCGGATCTGTCGCTCTGTAAGCGTAAAAAGGCCCTTCTGATTGTCCGGCTCCAGTTCCACCGGCTCTCCTTTTTCTGTAAATCCATATTCCCTGTTTCCATACATCAAAAGCACCGGACGGCCCGCCCGCAGCCGTATCTCCCTCATGGATTCAAAATCCAGAGAACAGCTCTCAATAAACTCCCGCAAGGTTCCCGGAAATAAAACCGCGATTTCTTCTCTCTTTCCCATACCATCTCTCCCTTTATCTCAAATATATGAAACAGGCCTGTTTTTATGACAGAATCACTCTGCCGTAAAAACAGGCCTGCAGACAAATCTTTATTTGTGATAAGGCTCCCCCGCGTTGATCCGAAAGCTTCTGTAAATCTGCTCCAACAAGATCACCCGCATCAGCTGGTGAGGAAATGTCATGGGCGAAAAGCTCAAATGATAGTCTGAGCGTTTCATCACAGCTTCTGAAAGCCCCAGAGAACCGCCGATGATAAACACCAGCTGTCCTTTTCCCTCCACTGCCAGCCTGGCAATCTTTGCAGCCAGCTCCTCACTGGAAAGCTCCTTTCCCCGGATGGCAAGAGCTATAACGTATGCCCCATCCCGGATATGAGAAAGGATCCTCTCTCCTTCCTTTTCCCGGATCTGCCGCTCTAAAGCTTCACTGGCGCCGTCCGGCGTCTTTTCATCTGCCACCTGGATGATTTCCAGCTTGCAGTAACGGCTTAAGCGCTTGCTGTATTCCTCAATAGCAGCTTCAAAAAAGCGTTCCTTTATCTTTCCTACCGTAATCAGTGTTATCTTCATCGGCTAAACTCCAATATCATATCGTACCACACGGCTCCGCCATGGACCGATTTCGACACGCCCATGCTGCAGTATCCAAACTGTTCATAAAAACCGATCAAATGCTCCTTACAGGTAAGGATCAGGCCTTTTCTGCCCTCACTCTCCGCCTTTTCGATCAAAGCCTTCATCAAACGGCCTGCCAGTCCCTGATGGCGGAAATCTTCATCCACATCCAGACCAAAGATACTCTGGTATGCTCCCCTGGGATCATGAAGAGATACATCCTCAAACATTTCATCCGCAATGGTTCTTTCATTTGCTTGCCGCCCCATTAACTAAAACCCTGCGATCCTTCCCTCACACTCTGCCACTAAAAAACTGCCGGGAAATGCTTCAAGCCTCTCCTTCAGACTTTTTTCATCCGCTGCCTCTGCTGCCGGAAAACAGCGCGCCTCTACTGCTGCCACCTGCTCTAAATCCTCTATCACTGCCTGTCTGATCTGTATCTCTTTCATCCCTCTTATCCTTCCTTTTCCTGTAACTGTTTCCATTCCTCTATGGTCTTTGGATGCCCCGGCAGCTGATATAAAACAGGCTGCCTGAGAGAAGCCCTTTTAAGCAGCTCCTCATCCCCAAATATATGCTCCGGACGATCATCTGCCAAAAGTTCTCCCTCTGAAAACACCAGAACACGGTCTGCCCATTCCCACACAAAATCCATGTCATGGGTGGAAATGACCTGTGTGATCTGCTCCTGCTCCAGTTTCTTAAGCTGTTCCTTAAAAAGCTGCGTATTTTTCCAGTCAAGACTGGCAGTAGGTTCATCAAACAGCAGGATTTCTGGCTTCATTACCACAACACCGGAAATACTGACCTGTTTCTTTTCCCCTCCGCTTAAAAAATGAGGCGGACGATGGGCAAGGTGAGTAAGCCCCATCCGCTGGATGATCTGTTCAGTCAGATAGCGGATTTTATCCTCTGAATAGCCCAGATTAAAGAGTCCAAAGGAAATTTCCCCCTCTACGGTCGAAGCGATGATCTGCCGGTCCGGATCCTGAAATACGATTCCCACACACTTTCTCAGCTCCAAAATATCCTTCCTGCTGCCTGTACAGAGCCTTCCGTGACAGTAAAGCTCTCCCTCATCCAGAGGTACAAGCCGGTTAAGAGTCTGGAAAAACGTAGATTTTCCTGCTCCGTTATTCCCGATCACAGCCGCTTTTTCTCCCGGATAGAAGGCCGCACTGACCTGTTTTAATGCCTGCTTTCCCCCGGGATAATACACACTGCCCCCGCGAAGCTCCAAAATCGGATCCAGCATCCGGGCTGTGCCGCTTATCGATGTCTGCCTCATATGCTCCACATCCTCTCTGCCAAAAGCCCTGCTGCCAGAAGCACTCCATACAGAACAATACCCAGCCTCTGCCTTCCTGTCACCAGCTTTTTCTCTTCCAGAAAACGCAGTTCTCCGTCATAGCCTCTTGCCTCCATGGCATTAAAGCTGTCCGATGCCCGCCGAAAGGCCAGAACCAGAAGATTGGCACATATTCCAAAAAATGAACGGTATCCCTGTCTTATCCCGATATCCCCCAGCCTGGCCTGAGCACTCTGCTTCATCTGTTCATAAAGCTCTAAAAGGCCAAACAAAAAGCGGTACATTAAGATCATCAGTTCCAGCATCACTTCCGGCAGATGCCATCTTCTCAAAGTTCCAACCACTTCATATACAGGCGTTGTAAGACTTATCATATACAAACAGGCCGTTCCCGTCAATACTTTCACCGTCACAAAAACAGCTTCCATCACGGCTTCCTTTGTAAAATCCAGTGCAATTACAGCTCCGCTGAGGATAACGAAGAAAAGAGGAATGGTCAGCATTCTCCCGTAAACCGGCCACTCCACTCCTCCCCATTTATGGGTAAGCACTGCCATGCACAGCCCCACTGCCACTGAAATCAGGCCCGTTTTGGATCCAATACACCCCAACAGCGAAATAAGTCCCAGCATGATCTTCCAGTCCGGGTTCCATGACGCCATTTGGGAGCACACGGCATATTGATCCATCAAAAGAATCTGATTTCCATGACAATGATTTCTGTGATGCAGCGCCATAATTAGTTCTCCTGTCTTTCCTCTGTATCGTTTGTACTGTATTTCTTTCTTGCCACCAGATATCCAAATCCATAGCAGATCACGCCAGATCCCAAAGCTGCCTGAAGACAGAACAGCAGGCTTTCCGTTTCTCCCGGAAGTTCTCCTCCTAAAATCCGTTCCAGAACAGGCTCTGCCCATGGCTCATATTCGGGATCGATCTCACCTACCAGTTCGCCGGCTGCATCATCGGCTCCTCCAAATCCCGCATCCTTGGGAGCAGCTATAAACGGGACAATTGTCAATATTACGCAAGCCACCAAAAGACCTGCGATCCACATTGGTTTCTTCATTATCGATTCTCCTCCCCAAATCCAAGCTCTCGAAGTTCCGGACCTGCATAAGTCTGCAGACCGATCAATATCACAACCGTCAGAAGTCCTTCAATCACTGCCAGCGGAATCTGTGTCAATGCAAAAATTCCCAAAAACCGTACAACAGCGCTCCATACGCCGTCTGCCGCAGGATGGGCCAATCCCAGCTGCACACTGGTCACACAATATGTAAACAGATTTCCAAGGGCTGCTGCCAGAAAAACAGCCACCTTCTGATTCAGCTTTATTTTTCTGCCCAGCTTATAAACGCCCCAGCTGACAACAGGACCTGCAATCGCCATACTGAAGGTATTGGCTCCCAGCGTTGTCAAACCTCCATGTGCAAGCAAAAGCGCCTGAAAAATCAGCACCAGAAAGCCGATCACTGCCATGGGAGTCGGGCCAAAGAGAATGGCTCCCAGACCGGTTCCCGTTGGGTGGCTGGAGGATCCGGTCACACTTGGAAATTTCAGGGCAGACAGCACAAAGGCATAGGCGCCTGCCATTGCAAAGATCAAAAGCAGCTTTCTGTGCTCTTTTATCAGACGGTTGATCCGCTTCACTCCCAATACCACAAAGGGAATGCAGACTACCCCCCAGGCAATACAGTACCCCATCGGAAGATATCCCTCCATAATGTGCATGGCATATGCCGGTGACGCCGCTGCAAAACTGAAGAGGATTCCCCAGGCCAGCATGGCAGTTCCTTTTTTTCTCACATTCATTGATGTATGCTCCCTTCTTAAAAGTAAAAAAGCCTGTTTGCCACATAGTTTCTACGTGATCCAAACAGACATGATAAGAAAGCGGATGCTCCGCCTTCCTCCCTTTTCAGGGGTATCTATTATAAAAAGCTGTGCTCCGCAGCCTTTATAAT